>ERZ1048068.203-NODE-203-length-55339-cov-14.010980_pt1 | contig 55339 bp, 53 predicted proteins | sample MGYA00383098_ERZ1048068 | MGnify/ENA primary metagenome ERZ1048068 (study PRJEB29581, sample SAMEA5548368) | metagenome | biome: marine; feature: coastal; material: water | depth 1 m | study: Short-term variability in the microbial, nano- and picoplankton...
AAATAAAAATACAACATATAATAAACACATATATATTGTGGGAAAAATTGTTTTCGAAAATTGTCTTGAACAGAGAAGTAAAACCTATAATTCAAATGTATTATTGCCTGCGTTAAGTTTTTGAATTGAATCGCTATCTCACAAATTAAACATTTGAAATACAAACCTATATAAAACAAAAAAGAGCTGGTATTAAATACCTGCTCTTTTATATTCAATCTATAAATCCCCCAACTTATGACTGACTAGTTTTACTCAACTATAATTATACTTATCGTATAATTACACTACAAAGATAGTTTAGAACAAGAGTTAGAAATTTAATTTTTAGACTAATAACTGAATTTAATCGATGAATGACATCATATTGTCGACAAAACAAATGAGAAGTTCTAAATTTATTGTTTTGTTTCCTCACTTTTACAAAACTTCTAATCAAGATTACAGTATTTCCTTAAAACTATCAATATTTTGGGGGAATTAATAAAATCTTCTCTCGTCTCTTAGCTTAATAGACCAATAAAATGCCTATTTCGAAAAACTTATTGAATACTTTAATAAAAATCTCTTATTTGAATAGCCTCTTCTAGAAAAAAATATTCTCTCATTAATTATTTCTGATATTTCACTCAAAACTACTTTAACTAATCGCAAAATAATTAGATGATTTAAACTTAGAAAATTAATTTATCCCGAAAAATTGAATTAACTAACAAATACGTTTTGTTGCCAATATTTTAACAATGACTTTACTTTTTGGGAATACGCACTAAAATCAGCAGGTTTATTAATATATCCTACAATTCCATAATCATAACATTTATCTAAATCAGCATAATCATCTGAATTCGACATTATGACAACAGGTGTGTTTCTATAATTAATATTTGACTTTAATTTTTCTAAAAAACGAAGACCATTCATTTGAGGCATATGCAGATCTAGAATAATAATATTAACTGTATTCTCAAATCCATTTAAATAACTTAAAGCCTGTTCTCCACTTGTTGCTTCGACAACCGCACAAGAGAAATTAACATCTTTACAAACTTTCTGAAACCTTGCTCTTTCAATTTCGTTATCATCAATAAGTAATATAGAAAGCGATTTCATTTGTTTTTGACTTAATTAATTTATTTAACATAAATATCAAATAAAAAACGGAAATAATAAATATTATTAGATTATCTACTTTAAAGAATCGCTCAGAGGTATAGTTGCAATGCTCTTTAAATATTTAAAATTTTGAATCTTCCTTTATGAATATAATTTTAGCTTTTGAAAGTTTCATTCAGTATTCATTTTCCTTTGAATGCCACTTTTACGAAATTTTAAAATAACCAGCAACAAAAGCAGTTATATTATAACCATGACCACTAGGAGTTTATAATCATTTGATTCAGTGCATCAATTCTAATTTTTAAAGAATTATAGCAAAGGAAAAACAACCCCTCTTAATACACTTAGAGCTCGTATTCCTTGTTATTTTATATTTTTTTTACTAAATTAAAGTCGATGCATCTATTTTGCTGTCTTAAATATTAACTAGAATTAAAAAAAATAGAGAATACATTAATGTATTCTCTATTTTTTATCAATTTAAACTAAAATTTAATTTTTTATTTCATTTGGAAATCTTCCATAAATTTAGTTGTATAATTTCCAGAAATATAATCAGGATCATCCATTAATTGCCTATGAAAAGGAATAGTAGTTTTCACACCTTCAATTACAAACTCATCTAAAGCTCGCTTCATTTTATTAATTGCTTCTTCTCTTGTTTGAGCAGTCGTAATTAATTTAGCAATCATCGAATCGTAATTTGGAGGAATCATATAACCAGCATATACATGCGTATCAACTCTTATTCCATGACCACCTGGAGAATGAAAAGTTGTAATTTTTCCAGGAGCAGGTCTAAAACCATTATGAGGGTCTTCTGCATTTATTCTACATTCTATAGAATGCATTTGCGGAAAATAATTCTTTCCTGAAATCGGTACACCCGCAGCAACTAAAATCTGTTCTCTAATTAAGTCGTAATTTACTACTTCTTCTGTAATTGGATGCTCCACCTGGATACGTGTATTCATCTCCATAAAGAAAAAGTTTCTATGCTTATCTACCAAAAACTCGACAGTTCCAGCACCTTCATATTTAATAAATTCCGAGGCTCTTACAGCAGCATCTCCCATTCTATTTCTTAGCTCATCTGTCATAAATGGCGAAGGAGTTTCCTCTGTTAATTTCTGATGACGGCGCTGCACAGAACAATCTCTTTCTGATAAATGACATGCTTTTCCGAAAGAATCTCCAACAATCTGAATTTCTATATGTCGTGGCTCTTCAATAAGCTTTTCCATATACATATCATCATTACCAAATGCTGCTTTAGACTCATGTCTTGCAGAATCCCATGCATCTCGTAAATCCTCAGCTTTCCAAACAGCACGCATACCTTTACCCCCACCACCGGCAGAAGCTTTTAACATAACTGGATAACCTGTCTCTAAAGCAACTTTTTCACAAGTTTTAAAATCTACAATAACACCTTCACTACCGGGAACACAGGGAACACCTGCAGAAATCATAGTTGATTTTGCATTTGCCTTATCTCCCATTTGATCAATCATATCACCAGTTGCTCCAATGAACTTGATATTATGCTCTTCGCATAATCGCGAAAATTTTGCGTTTTCTGATAAAAACCCATATCCTGGGTGAATTGCATCTGCATTTGTAATTTCTGCAGCAGCAATAATGTTTGACATTTTTAAGTATGAATTTGAACTCGGAGCTGGCCCAATACAAACGGCTTCATCTGCAAACCTAACATGTAAACTTTCTGCATCTGCAGTAGAATATACAGCGACAGTTTTAATGCCCATCTCTTTACATGTTCTGATTACACGTAGAGCTATTTCACCTCTATTGGCAATTAATATTTTCTTAAACATCTTTGTTGAATTAGTTATTAAGCTAATTAAATAAATTAGAAGTAATGAAATAGAAAAATCTAATTCTTAACTTCAAATTTTCAATTTAACTATGATGGGTCTACTAAAAATAAAGGTTGATCAAATTCTACAGGAGAAGAATCTTCAACTAAAACCTTCACTATTTTACCTGCAACTTCAGATTCTATTTCGTTAAACAATTTCATTGCCTCAATAACACAAACAGTATCTCCAACAGATATCTCAGTTCCTACCTCAACAAAATTTGGTTTATCTGGAGATGGCTTTCTGTAAAATGTTCCAATAATAGGAGACTTAACAGTAATGTACTTAGAATCTTTACTTTCAGCTACTGGAGTAGCCACTTCAATTGGTGCTGCTTGCTGAGGAGCCACAGGAACTGCAACCTGTTGTTGCACACCCTGCACTGGAGAGGCTTGCAAAATTGTTGTTTCTGTTTTACCTGAACCGGTTCTAATTGTAATTTTTACATCTTCCATTTCTAACTTCACCTCGCTAGCGCCAGATTTCGCCACAAATTTTATAAGATTTTGAATTTCTTTAATATCCATACTCATAATTGTTTAGTTGTTTTATTTATGAATTATATGCCCATTTTACATAAGCAGCTCCCCAAGTGAAACCACCACCAAATGCGGCAAAAATTAAATTATCTCCTTTTTTTAATTGACTTTCGTAGTCTGCTAGTAATAATGGTAAAGTAGCAGATGTAGTATTACCATAGTTTTGAATATTCATCATCACCTTTTCTGACGGTACACCTACTCTTTTAGCTGTTGCCTCAATAATTCTTTTATTCGCCTGATGCGCCACTAACCATTGAATATCATCGTCTGTAAGGTTGTTTCTTGTCAACATTTTCTCAGCGACATCTGCCATACTAGAAACTGCATATTTAAACACTGTTTTTCCTTCTTGATATACAAAGTGTTTTTTACCTTCAACAGTTTCCCTTGTTGTAGGCATTAGAGAACCTCCTGCTTCAATTCTAAGAAAATCTCTTCCAACTCCATCACTACGTAAATACTCATCTTGTAGACCTAAACCGTCACGATTTGGCTCAAACATTACAGCACCGGCGCCATCACCAAAAATGATACATGTGGCTCTATCTTTATAATCTATAATAGACGACATTTTATCCGCACCAATTAGTAATACTTTCTTATATCTTCCAGATTCTATGTAGCTCGCTGCTGTTGACATCCCAAATAAAAAACTAGAACATGCTGCTTGCAAATCATATCCAAAAGCATTAACTGCTCCTATTTCTGATGCAACATAAGCTGCTGTAGATGCAATTGGTAAATCTGGTGTTGCAGTTCCCACAATTACCAAATCTATTTCTTCTGGATTTATATTTGATTTTTGTAATAATTCTTCCGCAGCCTTTATAGCCATGTAAGAAGTACCTAAACCTTCACCTTTTAATACTCTTCGTTCTTTAATACCTGTTCTAGAAGTAATCCACTCGTCGTTCGTTTCGACCATCGTCTCTAACTCCTTATTGGTTAGAACATATTCAGGAACATATTTCCCAACAGCTGTAATTGCTGCAGTAATTTTAGTCATAATTATAGTTGTTTTCCATATAGTTAGGAAGTTCAAAAGTAATGAAATTTCTTTCATTTTTTTAAGCAAAAAACATCAAAAAAAACATTTTTTACTTGAAAAATGCAAAAAACCCTCGATAACGAGGGTTTTTCTAAATACTTCTATTTTGTCTTAAGCTTCAGCTCCTGCTGAGGCAGATTCTAATACAACCTGACCTCTGTAATATAATTTACCTTCATGCCAGTGAGCTCTGTGGTACAAATGTGATTCTCCTGTTGTAGGATCTGTAGCTATTTGTTGAGAAGCAGCTTTGTAATGCGTTCTCCTTTTGTCTCTTCTAGTTTTAGATATCTTTCTTTTAGGATGTGCCATTTTATGTCTTTTTTTCTGTTATTAAATTCTTTAATTTATCCCATCTTGGGTCTGTCTTTTCAGCAGTTTTTACTTCTTTTATTTCTAATTCTTCAAATTTATTTAATGCCTCAGAATCCATCGTTCCATCTAAAACTTTTGGGTGAACTCTTTTACTAGGAACTGACAATACTATCAGTTCATAAATAAATTGAGCAACATTAAACTCATACGCTTCATGAGGCAAAATTAATAGTTCTTCATTATCATCATTAAATTCAGGTCCAAAATTTACGACTAAACGAAAATCATCTTGAACATTTTGCTTATAAAGTTCGTTAGTAACGTCGCAAGGCACTTCTACATATCCTTGGGCAGCAAAAGTCAACTCTAGCAGAGTGCTTTTCTTTATAAAATCTAATGATATTTTAATAGACGAACTTTTAAATTCATCATAATTAAAAGCTTCAAAGAACTTGTTATTAATTTCATATTCAAATAAATGACTCCCTTCTTTTAATCCTACAAATTGTATGTTGAATTCCTTTAAGTGTTTCATTACCAAAATATCAATTAAGCGTGCAAAGATATAAAAATTAATTATTTTACACTCTTTTCTTTTAAAAGTTTTTTCACTTTACTAAAAGAGGGTTTTTTGTTAACTCTATGTATTCTTTCCTGGTTTTATAAATTTCAAGTGCCGCGAATAATGCTTGCTTAAAAGATGAGGGGTTTGCCGCATTCTTACCCGAAATATCAAAGCCTGTGCCATGGTCTGGAGAAGTTCTAATTTCATTTAAACCAGCAGTATAATTTACTCCGTTTCCAAAAGACAATGCTTTAAAAGGCGCTAAACCTTGATCATGATATGCTGCTAAAACACCATCAAATTGCTTGTATGTTTCTGAACCAAAGAAACCATCTGCGGCATAAGGTCCAAAAACCATCTTGCCAGACGCGCTAATTTCATCGATAGTAGGTTTTATAACTTGGTCATCCTCTATACCAATAACTCCATTATCTCCACAATGTGGATTTAATCCTAAAACAGCAATTTTTGGCTTATCAATTCCAAAATCTTGCATCAAAGAATCATACATCGTTGCCACTTTTTCTTTGATTAATGCCGGTGTAATTGCTGCTGCCACTTTTGAAATTGGAATATGTCCTGTTATAAGACCGATTCTTAATTCATTCGTCATTAAAATCATTAAACTTTTTCCTTGGAGTTTATCCTCCAAAAACTCCGTGTGACCAGGAAAATTAAAAGTCTCTGACTGAATTGTTTCCTTATTAATAGGTGCAGTTATTAAAACATCTATATTTTTATCCTTTAGACTGTTAGTAGCGAATTGTAAAGATTTTGCCGCATATTCGCCAGATTCCTTAGTTGCTTTACCTAACTCTATTGAAACTTCTTCTTTCCAAATATTTAACACATTAATTTTATTGTGATTAATTTGATTTAGAGAAGTTATTCCATGAACAAGGGTTTCTATGTTTAATGCCTTCTTATGGTAAGAGACTACTTTGGAACTACCAAAAAGAACTGGAGTACAAAAATCTAACATCCTTTTATCTTCAAAGGTTTTTAAAATCACCTCTAACCCAATACCATTTATATCTCCTATTGAAATACCAACTATAATTTTATCAGTTTTATCCATAGTTACTCTTCTATTATTCCTATTTTTGACTATCACAAAAGTAACTAAATTTTACAGATATGTTTACCGGAATTATAGAAACACTCGGCACAATTACAAATATTACCAAAGAGCAAGCTAATGTTCATTTAACTGTAAAAAGTAATTTTACAAATGAACTTAAAGTTGATCAAAGTGTTGCTCATAATGGAGTTTGCTTAACAGTTGTTCATATCAAAGACAATCAATATACCGTTACAGCAATTAAAGAAACTTTAAATAAAACCAACATTGGTAGCCTTAAAGTATCTGATTCCGTGAACCTTGAGAGAGGAATGAAGCTTGGAGACCGATTGGACGGACACCTAGTACAAGGACATGTAGATCAAACTGCAACATGTACAAACATTACGAAAGAAGAGGGAAGTACTGTTTTTACTTTTAAATATGATGAAACAAATAACAACGTTACCATAGAAAAAGGATCTATAACAGTAAATGGAGTAAGCTTAACTGTTGTAAACTCTAAAAAAAATGAATTTAGTGTTGCAATTATTCCGTACACAATAGAACATACAACTTTTAACCATATAAAACTAGGTGACTGTGTAAACTTAGAATTTGATGTTATCGGAAAATATGTTAGTCGGTTGACAAACTCTTAATTTTCTTTACTCCATACCAAAGACCTACAAAAACTAAAAGATATAAATAGTCGCTGATTGGTAAACCAGCGGGAGGAGGAGGACCCGTAGTTATCCCCGCCCCCCCTCCTCTCGGAGTTGGTGGAACAACTTGTTGTGCATTGTTTATGAATGTAATAAAAGATATTACAAAATAAATTATATTCTTTTTCACTTTAAATTTTCACATTTTAGTGTAAGATACCAAAATCATTTGTCCTAATAAAATTTAATATAATAAAAATATTTTTAGGACTTCAAAAAAAGTGGTCCCACTTGGGCTCGAACCAAGGACCCTCTGATTATGAGTCAGATGCTCTAACCAACTGAGCTATGGGACCGATTATTTTGGCTGCAAATGTAGCACTTATTTTGAATAATTAACACTTTTTTTAAAAAAAATTAATTAAACACTTCTATTCATTAACCAAAGTCCAAAATTCTTTAAACCCTGCTGGTTCTCTTCGGAGATATTCATTGCTGATAACGTTCTGAAAGCCTTGTCTGTATAATTTTTAATCTGCTCTTTTATTAAATCTGGAATATCATTAACTTCAAAAATTCGAGTAATCTCAGCAATTTTTATTGAATTATCTTTTAGTTTTTGATTGTAAAAAAACTGCAACTTCCTCTTGTCAACCTCATTAGCAACTTCTAATGATCTTAAATATAAATATGTTTTTTTATTTTCAATAATATCTCCTCCAACTTGTTTTCCAAATGTTTCTGGGTCGCCAAAAGTGTCTAAATAATCATCCTGAAGCTGAAATGCCAAACCTAAGTTTAATCCAAAATCATAAATTAAGTTTGCATTTTCTTCAGTTGTTTCTGCAACTATAGCTCCCATTTTTAATGCCGCTGCAACTAAAACTGATGTTTTTAAACGAATCATATCAATGTACTCATTAATCGTTACATCATTTCTAGTTTCAAAATCAACATCTAGTTGTTGTCCATCGCAAACCTCTAAAGCAGTTTTACTAAAAAGTTTTGCTAATTTCTGAAATACAATGGGTTCGTAATTTTCAAAATACTGATATGCTAAAATCAACATTGCATCTCCAGAAAGTATACCTGTATTAATATCCCATTTTTCATGAACAGTTTCCTCACCTCTTCTTAACGGTGCATCATCCATAATGTCATCATGAATTAATGTAAAGTTATGAAAAACCTCAACAGCTAAAGCAGCTGGCATTGCTTTTTCATATCCACCAGAAAAAATATCTGCAGCCATTAAAGTTAAAACAGGACGTATCCTCTTACCCCCTAATTTTATGATATAATCAATTGGTTCATAAAGGTTTTTAGGTTCATTAATCCACTTTTTAGATTCTAAATAGTCTATGAAATCTTTTTGATAATGTAAAATGTCCAAGTCTGTAGTTTTTTGTAAAAATAATATAAAGAAATTTTACATTTTAATTCAAATGTTAAAAAAATAATAAAACTTTGGAAACTTTATTGGTTTCTATAGTTTCCATTTATACATTTGCACTTTCATTATGAGAAATAAAATATTAGATAAATCAAACGAACTCTTCTTAAACTTAGGATTTAAGAGTGTAACTATGGATGAAATTGCCAGCTCATTGGGCGTATCCAAAAAAACCATTTATAAGTATTTTACGAACAAAACCGAACTTGTAGATACCGTAACGCATCGCATGTTTGACACTATTTGCTGCGGTATTGATGGCATCCTTGAATTAGAATTAGACCCAATTGATGAACTTTTTTCAATAAAAAGAGTCGTTTTAGAAAACTTAAATGATGAAAAATCATCTCCACAATATCAACTTCAAAAATATTACCCAAAAATTTATGCATCTCTGAAGCAGAAACAATTTCTCGTTATGCAAGATTGTGTAATCAATAACCTCAAAAAAGGGGTTGAAACTGGTTTGTACAGAGATACAATAAATTTAGAATTTATGTCTAGAATCTATTTTAATGGAATGATCGGTATAAAAGACCAAGATTTATTTCCACTAACAGATTACTCTATGAATACTTTAATGAATTATTATTTAGAATATCATTTACGAGGAATATGTACTGAAAAAGGAATAAAGCAATTAGAAAACCAATTAAAACTGAAATAAAAACCAAATGAAAAAATTACTACTGGCAAGTATATGTTCTTGCTTTTTCTTGATTACAAATGCACAAGAAGAAAAAATGACCTTGTCGCTTAATGAAGCCATAAGCCTTGCTATTGAGAATAGCTATAATACAAAAGCATCTAAAAACGATATAAAATCTGCTACCGAAAAAGTTTGGGAAACAACTACAATCGGTTTACCTCAAATAAACGGTGCATTAGATTATCAAAATAATTTAAAACAACAAGTTTCTCTTTTACCTGCAGAAATTACTGGAGGTCCTGCCGGTACGTTTACCCCAGTAATTTTTGGCACTAAACAAAACATAGGGGCAAGTATCACCCTAAAGCAATTACTTTTTGATGGTTCTTATTTAGTAGGTTTACAAGCTTCTAGAACCTATTTAAAAATATCTAAACAGGCAAATGAAAAAACAGAACTCTTAACTAGAGAAGCTGTTATTAATGCTTATGGAAATGTTTTGGTTTCAGAAAATAGTATTTCAATTCTAGAAAAGAATTTAAAAATTATTAAGAAAAATTTAAGTGATGTAAGAAAAATCTATGAAAATGGATTAAATGAGCAAGAGGATATCGAGCAGTTAGAAATTACATTAGGTAATTTAAACAGTCAATTAAATAGTGTGAAGAGAATGAAAGGTATTGCATACAAAATGCTAAACCTTTCTCTGGGGAACCCTATTGCAAACGAGCTAACGCTTACCGATACTTTAGACTCCTTAGTAAAAAGTAATATTAGTCTAGATATTGTCTCTGAAGAGTTTAGTATTTCTAATCATGTTGATTTTAGAATTGCTGAAAACGACAGAGAGTCTAAACGATTACTTTTAAAATTAGAAAAGAGCAAAGCGTTACCAACCCTCTCTGCCTTCGTAAATTATGGAACACAAGGATATTCAGATACATTTTCATTTCTGAAAAACGAACAAGAATGGTTCAACTCCTCACTACTAGGTGTAAGCTTAAATATCCCGATTTTTAGTAGCTTAGGAAGAAGCTCTAAAACCAAACAAGCAACAATTGCTTTAGAAAATGCGGATATCAAATTAGAAGAAACAAAACAACGTTTAAACTTAATGGCAGAAAAAGCCAAAAGCGATTATCAATTAAGTATTGAAAATTACAATACCGCTCAAAAAAATGTTGGATTGGCAGAAAGAATAGAAAATAAACAACGTATCAAGTTTTTTGAGGGACTTTCTTCCAGTTTCGATTTACTACAAGCACAAAACCAATTATACTCGCAGCAACAAAATTACATTCAATCTATGCTAGATGTAATTGCCAAAAAAGCAACATTAGAAAACGCATTAAACATTCCAATCAAATAAACACCAAGCAATGAGAAAAATATATTCATTTTTAATAATCACACTTATTTTAATCTCTTGTGGAGAGCAAAAAAAAGCTTCAGTGCAAGACTTAGTATCTAACGGAACCCTAAAAGAATTAAGAACGAGAAAAACAGAAATTACTGCGAAGTTAGCAAGTATTAATGTCGACTTAAAATCTATTAACAATGCAATTTCTAAATTAGACTCGGTCAAAAAACTACCTTTAATTACAACTATTACGATTAAAGAAGAGGTCTTTAGACATTATTTAGAAGTACAAGGAAACGTAAAAACAAAACAGAACATTCTAGTGTATCCAGAAATACCTGGTATCTTAGAACATGTATACGTAAAAGAAGGACAGCGAGTTTCTAAAGGTCAAGTTTTAGCCAAAATAGCAGATGGAGGACTTATGCAACAAGTAGCTCAAGCAAAAGCATCTACTCAATTGGCAAAAACCACTTACGAGCGTCAAAATCGTTTGTGGAATCAAAAAATTGGATCAGAAATTCAATACTTACAAGCTAAAACAGCCTACGAATCGCAAAAGAACATTCTTGCTCAAATGAAAAAACAATTAGCAAAATCGAATGTGGTTGCACCTTTTCCTGGAGTAATCGATGATGTTTTAAAAGAAGCCGGTACAGTTGTGGCTCCAGGGCAAGGTTCTGAGTTGTTTAGAATTGTAAACTTAGAGAACATGTATATTGAAGCTGAAATTCCAGAAGGTCATATCGTAAATGTTACAAAAGGAAAAACAGTAGAAATATATTTTCCTGTTTTAGACAAAACAGTGCAAGCAAAAATTAGACAAGTAGGTAATTTTATTAATCCAGCTAATAGAGCTTTTAAAATAGAGATTGGAGTTCCAAATAGTTCAGGAGATATAAAACCAAATTTAACGGCAAGACTTAAAATTAATGATTATACAAGCAAAAAAGCAATCTTAATTCCACAAAATATTATTTCTGAAAATGCAAAGGGGCAGCAATATGTTTATTTAGCTTCTGACAAACAAGACAATAAATATGCCTTTGCAAAAAAAACAATTATTTCTACAGGGAAAACTCAGGGAGATTTTATTGAGGTTTTAGAAACAATAACCTCTGGAAATGAGATAATTAGTGAAGGAGCACGAAGCGTTAATGATGGACAAAAAGTAGAAATTAAAAATCAATAAGTTGCTATTATGATAGAAAAACAAAATCAAGTAGATAAAGAATTTGGATTATCTTCATGGGCAATAAATAACAAAACTACCATTTATGTAATGATGGTTTTGATATTCTTTCTTGGTGTTTCATCTTATTTTAATATGCCTAGAGAGAATTTTCCAGAAATTAAAGAAACAAAAATTTATATAAGCTCTGTTTTTCCTGGAAATACTGCGGAAGATATAGAGAAGTTAATTACAGACCCTCTAGAAGAAAAGCTAAAAACAGTAAGTAATGTTGTTGAAATTACATCAACATCACAAGAAGATTACTCAATTGTAATCGTTGAATTTGATGAAAGTATTAGTGTAAATCAAGCGAAGCAAAAAATAAAAGACGAAGTAGACTCTCAAACATCCGGTGAGGATTGGCCAACATTTAATGGCGCAAAAGTAGAACCAAATGTTTTTGAGCTGAGCATGTCTGAAGAAATTCCTATTCTTAATATAAATATTTCTGGAGACTATCCGGTTTACAAATTAAAAGAATTTGGAGAATACCTGCAAGATGAAATTGAGGATTTAACAGAAATAAAGAAAGTAGACATTCGTGGTGCTCAAAATAAAGAAGTTGAAGTAGCAGTAGATATCTACAAAATGATGGCTGCTCAAGTAAGTTTCAATGATATTGCGGGAGCTATTCAAAATGGAAACATGACAATGTCTGCTGGAAATTTAATTACAAGTGGACAAAGACGTACCATCCGAATTTTAGGAGAGATAAACACACCTTTAGAATTAGGTGACTTTGTTGTAAAGTCTGAGAAAGGAAACTCTATTTACTTAAAAGATATAGCAAAAATTTCATTTAAAGACAAAGACAAAACAACTTATGCTAGAGAATTTGGTGAAGAGGTTGTAATGTTAGATGTTAAAAAAAGAGTTGGAAAAAATATGGTTGCAGCTGCAACACAAGTTTATGAAATTGTTGAAAAAGCAAAAACAACTGTTTTTCCTACTAATTTAAAAGTTACAGTTACAAATGATCAATCTACAAAAACTATCGGACAAGTAGATGACTTAGTGAACAATATCATTTTTGGAGTTATTCTAGTAGTGGTTGTTTTAATGTTTTTTCTAGGGTTTAAAAATGCTGTATTCGTGGGATTTGCTATTCCTATGTCTATGTTTATGTCTTTAATGATCTTAAATGCTCTTGGATACACACTAAACACAATGATTCTTTTTGGCCTTATTATGGGGCTAGGTATGTTAGTAGATAACGGAATTGTAGTTGTTGAAAACGTATATCGTCTTATGGACGAAGAAGGCATGAATAAAGTGGAAGCTGCAAAAAAAGGAATTGGTGAGATAGCATTTCCTATAATTATTTCTACAGCCACGACAGTAGCTGCTTTTATCCCTTTAGGTCTATGGCCTGGGGTTATGGGGCAATTTATGATTTTATTACCAATCACCCTGTCCACAGTTTTAGGATCGTCATTATTTGTAGCTATTTTCTTTAATTCTGTTTTAGTCTCTCAATACATGAATATTGAAGATAAAAATATGCCAATTAAACGTATTATTATCATGACAAGTATTATGGCCGTATTAGGATTATTAGTTATTCTTTTTGGAGGAGCTTATAGTGCTCTCGGAACTTTAATGATTTTTACAGCAATAATGCTTTGGGTATATAGATTATTTTTAAGAAAATGGGCTAACTCATTCCAAAATAAAGCTTTACCTCGTTTAGAAAAATGGTATGAAAGACAATTGAAAAAAGCTCTGTCTGGATGGAAACCTTATGTGCTAGTAGTCGGAACATTTGCTTTATTAATTTTTGCATTTGTGGGTTTTGGTAAATCACTAGAATCTCAAAGAACTAAGGTTGAATTCTTTCCTGATAACAAACCAAATCAGATTATTGTCTATGTAGAATATCCTGAAGGTACGGATATTGAAAAAACAAATTTGATTACCAAACAAATTGAGCAAAAAGTGTTTACTGTTTTAAACAGTGCAACTTATATGGATGGTGATCATAATTTTTTAGTAGAAAGCACTGTTTCTCAAGTTGGAGAGGGAGCAGGAAACCCTCAAACAGATGGAGGTTCTGCTGCAGAGATGCCACACAAAGGAAAAATTACTGCTTCTATGCGAGAATTTAAATATCGCCGAAATGAAGATAGTGAAATTTTACGTCAAAAAGTACAAACAGCCTTAGTAGGAATTTACCCTGGCGTTTTAATTTCTGTTGAAAAAGATGCTAATGGCCCACCAGTTGGAGCTCCAATTAATATAGAAATTGAAGGAAACGACTATAAAGAATTGATTGAGACTGCCGAGCAAATGCGAGATTATATCAACACAAAAAGTATTGCCGGTATCGATGAGTTGAAAATTGATGTAAATCGAGATAAACCAGGAATGCAAGTAATTGTAGATCGCAAAAAAGCAGGAGAATTAGGTGTTTCATCAGGTCAAGTTGGGCAACAATTACGTAATTCAATTTTCGGAGCTAAAGCAGGTGTGTATAAAGAAGATGGAGAAGATTATGACATTTATGTTCGCTTCAAAAAAGAAGATCGATACAACACGAGTGCTATTTTTAATCAGAGAATTACATTTAAAGACCAATCATCTGGAAGAACAAAGGAAATACCTGTTTCTTCAATAGCAAAACAAACAAACAGTTCAGGTTTTAGCGCCATAAAACATAAAGATATTAAAAGAGTTGTAACTATTTATTCGGCATTAACGCCAGGTTACACAGATGCCGCAGCAGTAGTTGGACAGATTCAGAGAGAAATGCAAAATTTCGAAAATTTACCAAATGGTATTAAAATCGATTATACTGGGCAAATTGAAGAACAAAATAAGCAAATGAAGTTCTTAGTTGGCGCATTTTTTACGGGGTTAGCGTTGATATTCTTTATCTTAATATTTCAATTTAACTCTGTATCAAAACCAGGGATTATTATGTTAGCAATCTTCTTAAGTTTTATTGGTGTTTTTGGTGGATTGGTAATCACTGGATCATCATTTGTAATTATGATGACAATGATGGGAATAATATCATTAGCAGGAATTGTTGTGAATAATGGAGTTGTTTTGCTAGATTACGCACAGTTGTTAATTGATAGAAGAAAAATTGAGGACGGCATTGCGGAAGATGATTATTTACCTTTAAATAGTTTGTTTGAAAGTATTGTAAAAGCAGGTAGAGCACGTTTACGTCCTGTATTATTAACAGCAATCACCACTATTTTAGGGTTAATTCCTTTAGCAATAGGTTTAAATATAAACTTCTTTTCATTATTTAGCGAGTTCAATCCGCACATTTACTTTGGAGGAGACAACGTTGTATTTTGGGGACCATTAGCTTGGACAGTAATTTACGGTTTACTAATAGCAACATTTTTAACGCTTATTGTAGTTCCAATTCTATTCTTCCTAATTACACAATTTAAAATGTGGTTAAAAAATAAAACTTCTTAAAAAAATAAAGAAGCGTAAAACCTTCTTAATCCTGATATTTTTTTTGTAAAAAAAAGAGATGAAATTCAAATTTTTTCATCTCTTTTTGTATTTTGGAATCTATGATAAAAAACAAATCTTTTACGGTTGATGAAATAAAACGGAAACTAGAAAATTACTGCGTTTATCAAGATCGATGTCATAAAGAAGTTGAACAAAAAATGAAGGAATACAATTTAATTCCTGAAGTGAAAGAAATGATTCTTTTAAGCTTACTCAAAGATAATTTTCTGAATGAAGAACGTTTTGCTAAAAGTTTTGCTAGAGGAAAATTTAGAATTAAGAGTTGGGGGAAAAATCGTATTTCTAGAGAACTAAAAATTAGAGATATTTCTGCTTATAATCTTAAAACTGCATTAAAAGAAATCGATGAAGATGAATATATAAAAACTATTTACAGAATTACAGAGAATAGAAATGACGTAATCTCTGAACCCAATATTTATAAGAGAAAGAAAAAATTAATTGATTTTTTAATGCGAAAAGGTTTTGAAAATGACTTAATCTTTAAAACCGTCAATGAAGTTGTTTCTTGAGTTTTGTTGAGCTTGTTAATGTGAATAGTTATTGAAAATTAGGTTAGATTTTACTCACACGGAAAAATAACAAAATACTAGAAAACAAGTATATCCTTGATTGTAATATCATCGTTTTTATTTTTAAAAACCGTAGAATAACCTCCTCTAATGGTTTTTGTAATTACTTAAAAAGATGGAATCACTTTTTTTCTTTGCTTTAATAACTGCCTGAACATCATCATTAGGTATTTCAATAGACAAAACATAGTGCTTAATTTTCCAGATTTTGTCCTTTTTCTCTAAAACTCCAGAGCCTCTGCAAGTTCCCATCCAAGTTGATAATAACTCATCGAACCAAACAAAATTTCTAGCATCGTTTATATAAATATTTCTTTCTAAGGCTTTAAAATTCCAAGCTTTTCCTTTATCAAAATAAGGTTTACTAAAGTTTTCAAATTGCTTTTTAGTCCAATTTTCTGTTGCATCGGTTCCTATAAACACAGAAACGCTGTCCATTTTGCTAAAATAACCTTCATAATTTGCTTCCGACGCTGCTTTATGCCAATTGTCTAGCAAAGTATTTACGTTGGTTTCTATTATTGAGATTGATTGCGCAGGTACTAATTCTTTTTTTAAGTTACATCCAAAAGCAATAATTATTGTGGCAAAACACATCAAACATTTTTTCATTACTTCTTCTTTATATAATTTTTTTTGTCCATAAATTTTTTCCTCTTTTTAAATTTGATGGATTTTTTTGAAGTAGCATCAATCATTGAGGAATCGATACCTATATAATCTACTTTAACAACTACCGCATCTTCAAAACGCTTTTTAGAATAAACAGTGTTAATTTTTGAATTTACAGAAGAAAAAGCAGCTATTGTTTTATTTATTTGCAAGTTTACTTCTTGAGAGGTAATTGCTGGAATGAGTGTTAAATCTGCCAAACGTAATGTTTCATTATGTAAAACATTTACCCTTGCATGAAAAGAAGGGATGTCAAAAAATTCCGGAATTTCACCGTCTTTTAAACTTGCAACCAAATCTCGTAATTCTAAAGCATTAATGAGTGCCTCGTTAGGAGATACATTCTCAAATTTCTTTATAAATAAAGTTAAATTTTGTAAATCCTGCCAATTTTCTATTTCATTTTTAAATTCTGGACTTACGTTTTTCAATCCAATGTGCTTGGTTACAAAACTTCCTTTGGGCTTTTCTTGTCTATCCTTAATCGTTTCTTTTTTATTATTTCCACAAGAAAATAAAAATAATGATAGAAATAAATATAATATATGTTTCACGCTCTTTTGATATATATGGTAAAAATACACATTTTAAAAGCTTTGTGCATTTATTTATGAAAATTGTAAATAAGATCTGTTTTTTTCGTTATAATTTATAGAATAATTATTTTAACGAATATTTTTTTACGAATAGTAAAATTAAGTACTTTTGTTTTTATTAAAACCGCAATTAAGGATATGAGTGACGTTATTTTAGTTTTAGGAGCAAGTGGCCAAATAGGTATTGAACTGACCCAAGAACTCCGGATTTTATATGGTAACATGAATGTTATTGCTTCAGATATCAGAAAAGGTGATCAAAAAATGATGGCTTCCGGGCCTTTTGAAATTATTGACGCAACTGATAAAGAAACTATTTTAGCAATCATAAAAAAATACAATGTAACTCAAGTTTATTTATTAGCTGCTATGCTTTCTGCAACCGCTGAACAACATCCACAAAAAGCCTGGGATTTAAATATAACTTCTTTATTAAATGTTCTTGATTTAGCAAAAGATAAATATATTAAACAAATCTATTGGCCAAGTTCTATAGCTGTTTTTGGACCTAAAACTCCTAAAGAAAATACTCCACAAAACACAATTATGCAACCCTCAACAGTTTATGGAATCAGCAAAGTTGCTGGTGAATTTTGGTGTAATTATTATCACGAAAAATTTGGTGTTGATGTAAGAAGTTTGCGTTACCCTGGTATTATCTCTTGGAAATCTAAACCTGGAGGAGGAACCACAGATTATGCTGTAGACATCTTTTTTAATGCAATGGAAAAAGGTTCTTACCAATGTTTTTTATCGGAAAACACACGTTTACCAATGATGTATATGAATGATGCTGTAAAAGCCACCATACAATTAATGCAAACTGATAAAGAAAATATAAAAAACAGAACGAGCTATAATTTAGCAGCCATTAGTTTTACACCAAAAGAAATTGCATTAGAAATTAAAAAACATATTAATGATTTTAAGATTTCTTATCAACCTGACTTTAGACAACAAATTGCAGATACATGGCCAGAATCTATTGATGACTCAGAAGCAAGAGCAGATTGGAACTGGAAACATAACTTTGATTTAACTTCCATGACAAGGGATATCCTAAAAAATTTAAAAATAAGTCTGTAAGGCATCCCATTTTTTACGTCTATATAATAGATTAAGTAACAACAAATATTATCAGCAAGAGTTAACAATAATTTTAATCAATAAAAATATCTTTACACTATATATTAAGGCATGAAGAAAATCATTGAAAAGAGTTTAGAAAACTCATATACATATCATCAATTCAGAAATTTAATTAGTCATTTATTAACAGAAAATAAATCTACTGGACATAAACAATCCGAAGAAATAACAGCATTTAGTTCGTTAAATGATAGAAGGATGAAACGTCTTGATAAAACCATTAAAATTTCTGACAAAACAAGTGCAGTAATGAATACAATTAACCAACCACAAACTTGGCTGGTCATTGCTGAAGGTTGGTGCGGAGATGCTGCTCAAAATTTACCAGTTATTCATAAAATTGCAGAAACTAGCAACCTTGTGAATTTAAGAGTAGTTTTAAGAGACGATAATGAAGATTTAATGAACTTGTTTTTAACAAATGGAGGTAAATCAATCCCTAAATTAATTGCTTTAGACAAAAATAATAATGTAATAAACACCTGGGGACCCAGACCAACTATTGCTACACAAATGGTTGCAAACTATAAAACTAAACATGGAGTTATAGATGCAAATTTTAAGCAAGATTTGCAAGTGTGGTATAATAAAAACAAAGGAGAAAATCTACAAGAAGACTTTATAAAACTAGTTAGAAACATACAAATAGAAGAGGTATAATTCTTTGAATAATAAAATTTTAAAACCGCAAATTAATAAATTGATTTGCGGTTTTTCTTTTCTGTATATTTGCATCGAAATTTATATAAAATGTTTACAGATTATTCCTTAATTACCGAAGAAGCAAAAGTTTGGATTTACCCTTCTAGTAGAAAATTTTATCCAAATGAAATTGAAGGAATAGAAGACAAAATAAAAACGTTTGTAGAAAACTGGAAAGCTAATGATGAAAACTTCAAAGCTTCCTATAAATTTCTTTACAACAGATTTATTATTCTTTTTGCGGATGACGAAAAATCACCACTCACAAACGCTGATATAGATACTTCAGTTTCTTTTATTTTAAGTTTACAGCAAGCGTACGAAATTGAATTATTAGACAAAATGAATGCTTGTTTTAAACAAGGAGAGTATGTACAATACAAAGATTTAAAAGAATTTAAAAAATTACTAAAAAACAAATCTGTTACAGCCAAAACAATCATTTTTGATAATTTAATTACCACAAAACTGGACTTCGAAAATAATTGGGAAATTTCAATTGAAGAAAGCTGGTATAATAGATATCTGTAACCTTTTATTTTTCTAAAATCTTAGCAATATTTGGTTTAAAATAGTTAGGCCCTTTCAATACTTTACCATCTTCTCTATAAATGGGCTTACCATCATCACCTAATTTACTCATATTACTGCGTTGAATTTCATTGAAAACTTCTTCAATTTTAGTTTGCATTCCGTGTTCTATAATCGTACCACACAAAATATACAACATATCCCCCAAAGCATCTGCAACCTCAACTAAATCGTTATTTTGTGCCGCTTCTAAATACTCCTCATTTTCTTCTTTCATTAAATTAAAACGAAGTTTTTTTCTATCCTCACCAATATTTGCAATTGGCTCTTGATTCATATTTAATTTAAATGCTGTATGAAATTCTGATACTGCTGCTATTTTGTTCTTCATAAGTTCTTTTTAGTTTATTGTTCCTGTTTTTTTTATAAATATGCTTTTTAAAACAAACTTATTTCAGATGATGCGATAAAAATAATGACGTTCTTCAATTAATTTGTAATTTTACATAATAGAATTATAACTATTTTAAAAAGACAATATAGAAACTTTATGACAATATAAAAGCTTGTCTTTCGCGAATAATTCAAAACTTATAAAGAATACAAATTATGTTTTTAGGTGCTTATTTTACAACAGGAAGAATCATTTTTATGGCTTTCTTCATCATCTCTTTTATTACTTTGATGATTTACAGCTACAGAAAAGATATTAAAAATCATGATCGTTATTACAAAGGAGCTGGAAAAAAAGTACTAATTTATGGAAGTATTATAATCGCAGTTTTTGTGACAATACGCATTTTGTGGGGACAATAATTTTAATTACATGTTCTCTACTTCACTGAGCTTAGCATGATCTAAAACAGTATAACCCTCATCATCAAAACTAGAAGACGATACATATTTTACATCTAACAACAAATCATCAAAATCATAATTATGAATTTGATATACTTTCTGCGAAAATGATTCTTCATGGTAGTTTACCAATAAGAATAAACGAGCATCTAATTTTTTTATTTCTTCTTTTGAATATTTAAACAACGGGCTTTCATCATCAATCAAATGAACAATCGTCCAAATTGTTGGCAAATACATAATCCTATCACGCTCTAATTTTAACTCATAAAAATTTCGTTTGAACGCCCCTTTTCCATCATTTTCTGTAACTGATAAAGTAACCTTAATTTCAGGCTCAATCATTACAGTTTTTCTACTATTCATCAAACGAAACATTAAAGCTTTATTTTCTTTAAAATCTCTTATAATAAGATTTTCACTAAACTTTAAAGATGCTTTAGGTTTTGAAAAACGACCATATAATAAACCTGTTATAAATGAGAAGCTTAACAAACCAATCATAGCTTCAAAAGCGGCTACTAAATTAGATGCAATTCCTTTTGGTACAATACCACCATATCCCACAGTGGTTAATGTTTGAGCGCTAAAGAAAAATCCATTTAAAAAATCTGCAAAAAAAGTTTCTTTTGGTGTCGTTATTTCTTCAATTCCAATAGCAACATAAATCAATCCAAAAAAAACATTTAAAAAGGTGTATGTTAAGATTATCAGTAAGAAAAAATGAAACCAAGAAATATCAACAAAAAATGAATACAAATCATTTACATTTCTTTTTCTATTGATATGATTTACATTACTACTTCCGTCATCTTTAATAACACTTTGTGCATTTTCTTTTGAATTGTAACCTAAACCAGGATCTTTTGTTTTTCTTGCCATATTGTAAAAATACAAAAACCGACTCTTTTTAAAATCGGTTTTTAATTTTGTGTTTTTAAGAAACTATAATGTTTTGTATTAAACAACATTTGTTCTTCAAAACTTCTTAGCTGATTTACAATTAAATCGTTATTTTTCTAATATTTTTCATTCGGTTCCATGTTATTTTATGTCGTTGGGTATAAATAAAAAAGCATCCAATGTCTAACAGAAAATAAAACAAGCTAATTCCACTCGGTGGATTATTACTTGGCAAAAACTCAAAAACATGAAATCCTATGTTTGGCCATTTCCAACAACCAAAAGCCGTGCCTCCTATTTCTAGAATAGCTACTAAAATATACATAGAATAAAAAAACAATCTGTCTTTTGGCCTCTTCCAAAGTAAAAGAAAAACACCTATTGTCATTACAAAACCAAAAATATCGTTAAAAAACACTAAATAAATAATTGAAAATAATGCAATGGAAATGGCAAACAATTGCTCCACAGCTTTATGATGTATTCTTACAACAGCGTTTTTACTAAACATAAAAATTCTACCATACAATGCTGCATGACCTATGGGAACATATAAAGGAACATTTTCTAGTCTGTAAGTATACATGCTTAAGCCTCTAGAAAACAAATACTCACCTCCAACACCTAAAACTACTGCATATACCATGAGTTCCTTTACTCTTGGTGTAGATCTAAAATACATTTTAAAGAAACCAGCTAGCATTAAAATATTAATGAATAGCTGAGAATTTGTAACGTTCTCTGAAAAATAAATACTATCAAAAAATAATACAAAAACAAAGAAAATAAAACGACCAATTTCTCTATTAAAAACAGAAATAATTTGTTTTAGATCTTTATAAGGAACTGATAATATTTTCATTAATTAGAATATTTAAAACAATCTACTGTATGATCATTCACCATACCTACAGCCTGCATATATGCATACATTACTTTAGACCCAACAAACTTAAACCCTCTTTTTCTTAAATCTTTAGAAATCATATCCGACAACGTTGTTGTAACTGGCACATCTTCTTTTTTTAAAAATTTGTTGATAATTGGCTTATTATTTACATAACTCCAAATGAACTTAGAAAAAGAACCAAACTCTTTTTGAATCTCCAGAAATACTTGTGCGTTGGTAATAGCACTCCTTATTTTTAACTTATTTCTAATAATGCCAGTATCTTTAAGCAGAGATTCATATTTACTTTCATTGTAAGTTGCAATCTTCTTATAATCGAAATTATCTAAGGCTCTCCTGAAGTTTTCTCTTTTATTCAAAATAGTAATCCAACTTAAACCTGCTTGAAAAGTTTCTAAAATCAAAAACTCAAATAGAGTTTTGTCCTCATAAACTGGGATTCCCCATTCTTTGTCGTGATAATTTTTATACAATTGACTATCCGTTACCCAAAAACACCTCTCTTTCATTGTCTTGTTTTAAAGTTGAGAAATAACATTAAAAAAATTAAAACACCATGATTTTAACTCTTTTTCTTCTTTGTCAGACGTTTCATCACTCGAAGAAGACCCCACTTGTTTTTGTTTTTTGCTAAAATAGCAAAACTAGTTTTGAGTTAATGAAAACGAACAAAATAATCATTCTAAAGTAAAAGAATTACATAAATTGACTATCTTTAAATACTATGAGGCTTTTTAAACACTTTCCATTATTAATTTCTATTGGTCTATTTTTATGGGCCTGCGCATCATCACCAATAAAAAAAAGTTTTACTAAAAAAGAAGAACCTGTGGTTATTGCCAACGATAGTTTGGAGTATGAAATTATAATTTTTGATATTGGCTTTAATGCTTTTTTAAATTCTATTGCACAACCAGAGGGATTTTATTCACAGTCATACTTGGAAGCTCGAAATAGAGCGTGGGTAATTACTTGGAATAATAGAGCTACAAATAACATCCAATTTAATCAGGATATTTATGAGAACATCATAGATTACCAACCTCAGATAGATTATGGCTATGAGGTTAATTACAAACTATTTAATTATTTTTTATTTGCACAAAGAAAATATAAAATGAGTTTAGGTGGTAGTTTTAGAACTAATAGAATTAATTAACTTTTTTTTTGAAAACTTAAAAAACTATAATCAAATTTATTTTTCTCATCCGCTTTAAAATCTTCTCTACTTGTTTCTTCCCAAATATTTAAATCTATTGTCGGAAAAAACACATCCGCTTCAAAATCTTGATGAATCCGGGTTATATCTAATTGATTTACCACATCTTTTTCTATTGCTTCTTTATAAATTTGTGCACCCCCGATTATAAAAGCAACATCATCATTCTCTACCAAATCAATAGCTTCTTCAAGACTATGAGCTATTAAACAACCTTCTTTAAAATAATCTTTATTTCTGGTAATAATAATTGTGGTTCTATTCGGCAAAGGTTTTCCTATGGACTCAAATGTATTTCTTCCCATTAAGATGTGATGACCAGAAGTAATTTTTTTAAATCTTTTCAAATCTGAAGGCAAATGCCAAATCAAATCGTTGTCTTTTCCTAAGGCATTATTCTCTGCAATTGCAGCAATTATTGTAATCATGAGATCTTAATATTTTAAACGAATTTAAAATAATTCTATGAAGATTTGACTCTTTAAAGATGTTTTAGGTGAAATATGTCTATTTACGAATACGATTTCGGCTTAAAAACACTGATTATCAACCTTAAAAAAAAATAGCTTTTATTAAATTAACCTCAATTATAATCTCCTTATTTTGCCAAAATCTTTAATACGCATAATCATTTTAGCAAACTGATAATTTTTTAAAATTAGCACTTAACAAAGTTTAGAATACATTTATACTTCTATATTTTTACTTAAAATCTTAAAAAAAAATTATGGCAATTAAAAAACAATTCTTAAAAAGCAAACCAATTTGTAAAGTAACCTTTACCGTATCCGCTGAAGAGGCAAATAAAGTAGCGGTTGTAGGAAATTTTAATGAATGGAATGAAAAATCAACTCCTTTAAAAAAATTGAAAAATGGATCATTCAAAGGTACAATCGATTTAGAATCTGGAAAATCGCATGAATTTAGATACCTAATTGATGGTGCTTATTTAAATGATCAAGATGCAGATGGTTACGCTTGGAATGATTATGCTGGCGCCGAAAATTGTGTATTAACGACATAACAGAAAATGTTATGAAAAAATTAAAAAGAGCTTTCATTTAAATGAAAGCTCTTTTTAATTTTTATTAAACTGCAACTTGACCCTTAATATGTGGATGAGGATTGTAGTCTAACAACTCAAAATCTTCAAAAGCAAAATCTAAAATATCTTTTACTTTAGGATTAATTTTCATTTTTGGTAAAGGTCTAAAATCTCTAGATAACTGCAGCTCCAATTGCTCTTTATGATTATTATATATGTGAGCATCCCCAAAAGTATGTATAAACTCTCCGGCTTCATAACCACAAACTTGCGCAATCATCATTGTAAATAAAGCATAAGAGGCAATATTAAAAGGAACTCCTAAAAATATATCTGCACTTCGCTGATATAATTGACAAGATAATTTTCCGTCAGTAACATAAAACTGAAAAAATGCATGGCAAGGAGGTAAAGCAGCTTTCCCATTGGCAACGTTCTCAGAAAAAGAAACTGAAGTATCTGGCAAAACTGATGGATTCCATGCTGAAATCAACATTCTTCTTGAGTTAGGATTGTTTTTTAGAGTTTTAATTACGTCTTTTAATTGATCTACCTCATCACTATTCCAATTCCTCCATTGATGGCCATAAACAGGTCCTAAATCTCCATTTTCATCTGCCCAAGAATTCCATATTTTAACTCCATTTTCTCGTAAGTATTTAATATTTGTATCACCTTTTATAAACCAAAGTAATTCATATATTATCGATTTTAAGTGAAGTTTTTTTGTGGTTACCATAGGAAAACCCTCACTTAAATCAAAACGCATTTGATATCCAAAAACACTTTTTGTTCCTGTTCCTGTTCTATCTCCTTTTTCGTTTCCGTTTTCTAAGACGTGCTTTACTAAGTCGTGATATTGTTTCATTCTAATGTATAAGCGTTAAATTGTTTATTTGTGCAAGCATAAATAATAGACTTGTGTAAAAATAGAAAAAGCATCAATAATTTTTCTTGATGCTTTTGTAATATTATCGAAAAGTTATTAACCTAATGAAAATAACATTTCATGATTACCGATTGTATTTTTATTTTAACCTATAATCATACCTGCAATTGTTGCAGACATTAAAGAGGCTATTGTACCTCCTATTAAAGCTTTCATTCCGAATTCTGATAAAACTTTACGTTGCCCAGGAGCCAAAGAACCTATACCTCCTATTTGTATTCCAATGGAAGCAAAATTAGCAAAACCACATAACATATATGTAGCCATAATTATTGATTTATTATACGCCAAATGTGTTACACTTGTTACATTTTTTAGTTCAGCCAGTTGTATATAACCAATAAACTCGCTTGCCGCTAATTTAATACCTAATAGTTGCCCCATCATAGAAATATCTATGGTTGGCACACCTATTAACCACATTAATGGAGCAAAGACAGAACCTAAAATAAATTCTAAAGATAACGCCTTATATGCTGTGTTTGCTGCAATTATATCATTTAAAGTTGTCATATCTCCAACCCATCCTAATACACCGTTTAGCATTGCAATAAAAGCAACAAAAACGAGAAGCATTGCACCAACATTTACAGCCAATCGTAAACCTTCTGTTGTTCCATTCGCAATTGCATCTAAAATATTAGATCCAATCTTTTCTGAAGATACCGTAACATCTGAATTTACTTTTTCTGTTTGTGGGTATAATATTTTTGAAATTACAATTGCACCAGGTGCAGCCATAACAGAAGCTGCTAAAAGATGTTTTGCAAAGACCAATTCCAACACTTTATCTCCACCTCCCAAAAAGCCAATATAAGCTGCTAGTACTGCACCTGCAACTGTTGCCATACCGCCTATCATTACTAATAACATTTCTGACTTATTCATTTTTTCTAAATAAGCTTTTATTAAAAGAGGTGCTTCCGTTTGTCCTAAAAATATATTACCTGCTACAGAAAGACTTTCCATACCAGAAATACCTAAAAATTTAGATAAAACGATTGCTAAAATTTTTACAATTTTTTGAATAACTCCTAAATAAAATAATAGCGATGTTAATGCTGAAAAGAAAATAATTGTTGGTAAAACTTGGAACGCAAAGATGTATCCAAATTTATTCATATCACCAACAATACCTGCAAATAAGAATTCACTACCTGCCTTTGTGTATCCTAATATTTCGATAAACACTCCACCAATAAGTTCAAAAATAGTTTGAATAAATTCAACTTTTAAGACACCTATTGCTATTAATAATTGCAATGAAATACCGATTACAACTTTTTTCCAATCAATTGCTTTTTTATTTGCGCTAAACAAGAAAGCAATAACAATTAATGAAAACATTCCCAAAGCTCCTCTCCAAAAACCACCTAAGGTAAATCCTTGACTTGGTAAAATTTCTGACACAGCAATAACTTCACCTGTATTTTGAGAAAAAATTGAAATTGATAATAAACACAAAACTGTTGTAAGTATTTCTTTCATAATCTAAATATACGTTATTAAGAGCGTTTACTTATTTCGTCTCTAATTTTTGCAGCTAGCTCATAATTTTCATTAGTTACTGCATCACTTAATTGTTTGTGAAGTTCTTTTGTAGATAAATCTGAAAATGTAGTTTCTGTTTTAGCGACTAAATTTTCTAATTCCAAAGAGACTTCGTCTGATTCTAAATCATCTTTAATACCAAACTCATCCTCTAACTTTAGAAAAACTCCTGCCTTTTCTAAAATATTTTCATACGTAAAAATTGGTGCATCAAAACGAACTGCAATTGCTATTGCATCTGAAGTTCTTGCATCTATTACTTCCTCTGAGCCATCTTTTTCACAAACTAAACTAGAAAAGAAAACGCCATCTACTAATTTATGAATGATAACCTCTTTTATTGTAATTAAAAAACGGTCTGAGAAGGTTTTAAATAAATCGTGGGTAAGCGGTCTTGGTGGTCTAATTTCGGTCTCTAAAGCAATGGCTATAGATTGTGCTTCAAAGGCTCCAATAATAATGGGTAAAGTTCTAGTACCTTCTTCCTCACTCAAAACTAGAGCATAAGCGCCACTTTGAGTTTGACTGTAAGAAATACCTTTTATACTTAATTTTATTAAACTCATAAATATATTCACATAAAGCTAAAAAGTAATTCATAAATTTTGAAGTTGCTTTTCACAAACTTTTTAGAGAGCACAATTTAATAAAAATAATAGCTTAAAAAATGATATTTCTTTAAAAAAAGATGAATGCGCTCGCGTGAAGAATTGAAGCATCTATTTGAACTCTTTTTATTTTTATTTGAAAATAAAAAACCGAGTGTTGAAAACCTGACAAAATTATTTATTAGTAGAGAGAAATTAATGAAAAAACCTACCAAAAATAAAAATTCTGATAGGTTTAAAAGTTTATAATTTCGATATACCCAAAAAATATTATGAGGCTTTAAATAATTTAATTTTTTCTATTAATTTTGGAACAATATCAAAAGCGTCACCAACAATACCATAGTCTGCAGCCTTAAAGAAAGGTGCCTCTGGATCAGTGTTAATAACTACTTTTACTTTAGAAGCATTGATACCTGCCAAATGCTGAATTGCACCAGAAATTCCAATAGCAATATATAGATTAGACGCTACAGGCTTACCTGTTTGACCAACATGCTCTGAATGTGGACGCCAACCTAGATCTGAAACCGGCTTAGAACAAGCAGTTGCAGCTCCTAAAGTATCTGCTAATTCTTCTATCATTTCCCAGTTTTCCGGGCCTTTTAAACCTCTACCCGCAGAAACAACAATATCTGCATCGTCTATGGTTACCTTACCAGTTACTCTTTCTATTTTTTCTGACTTCACTAAAGATTCTATGATTTCAGCATCAAAAGGCTCTGTGGCACCTGAAACTGGGTTTTCATGAACCCCGAAAGAATTCTTAGCTAAACCAATAACTTTATTTTCTGTAGAAATAACTGTATTTGAAAATGCTTTGTTCGAAAATGCTTTTCTTTTTATGCTAAAGGGATTGGTGCTTGACGGCAAACTTACAGTATTAGAAACACAACCAGCTTCTAAATTTACTGCAACTATTGGTGCTAAATACAAACCATTAATAGTTGAATCTAAAACTAAAACATTAGCACTTTCTGCCTTGGCTACCTGTGTAACCACAGAAGCGTATTGTTTTGCATTAAAAGTATTTAAAGAATCGTTAGTAACTGAAACAACTTTCTCTGCTCCGTAGTTATATAATTCTGATGAATCGCTTGCGTTTATGGTAAGTGCAATAACATTTGTACCTAATTGTTCTGCAACTTTTTTTCCATATGAAACTACTTCAAAAGCAGTTTTCTTAAATTTTCCTTCCGATGAATCGGCAAAGACTAAAACAGACATATTTTTTATTTTTTATTGAGTAAATTATTTAATAGGTTAATATATTTTTGGAGAAAATAATAACATTTTTAAATAATTAAATCGTTTATAATTAAATCACTTTTGCTTCGGTATGTAATAAGCTAATTAACTCATCTACATTATCTGCATCCACTAATTTTACAGCTCCTTTTGGCGCTGGTTTTTCAAAAGACTCAATGCTTGTTGATGCTTCACCGCCTGCAGCTTCCAAGACTTGTAAAGGTTTTTTACGAGCCATCATAATACCACGCATGTTAGGAATACGAAGATCTTTTTCTTCTACTACTCCTTTCTGGCCACCAACAACCAACGGTAGACTTACTGATAATGTTTCATTTCCTCCATCAATCTCTCTTATTGCAGAAACAGTTGCTCCCTCTACTTCAAGACCAACACAAGCATTAATAAAATTAAAATCGAGTAATGTAGCTAACATTCCAGGAACCATTTGACCATTATAGTCTGCAGATTCTTTTCCCGCCAAAACTAAATCATATCCTCCGTTTTTAACAACTGCCGCCAATTCTTTTGCTACTTGAAAACCATCGGTCGGGCTCACATTTACACGAATTGCACTATCGGCTCCTATTGCTAAACCTTTTCGCAATGTAGGCTCTGTTTCAGGTCCTCCAACGTTAACTATCGTCACAGAAGCTCCTTGTTTTTCTTTAAACCACATTGCTCTTGTTAAACAAAATTCATCATAAGGATTTATTACAAACTGAACTCCGTTTGTATCAAATTTAGCGTCATTTTCAATAAAATTAATTTTAGATGTGGTATCAGGAACGTGACTAATACAAACTAATATTTTCATAAACTTCTATTTTTTATTCTATTTGTTCTCTGCGAAGCTACAGCTTTTTTTTAAAAAATACTATGCGTGCATAGTATTTTTTAATTAATTTAACATTTAACGAAAACGATTGCGGAGTAATTTAAAAATAATCATACAGTTTACACTAGTGTAACCATAAAAATGCCAATAATTTATTACTTTTGCATCTGAAAAACTAATTACAATTATACTAAATGAAAACAATTCAATTCAGAGAAGCTATTTGTGAGGCTATGAGTGAAGAAATGCGCAGAGATGATAGCATTTATTTAATGGGTGAAGAAGTTGCGGAATATAATGGTGCTTACAAGGCATCCAAAGGTATGTTAGATGAGTTTGGAGCAAAACGTGTTATCGATACACCAATTGCTGAACTTGGATTTGCAGGTGTTGCTGTTGGTTCGGCGATGAATGGTCTTAGACCAATTGTAGAATACATGACGTTTAACTTCTCGTTAGTTGGAATTGATCAAATTATAAACAACGCTGCTAAAATTAGACAGATGTCGGGTGGACAGTTTAATTGCCCAATTGTTTTCAGAGGACCGACTGGTTCTGCTGGTCAGTTAGGAGCAACGCACTCACAAGCTTTTGAAAACTGGTTTGCGAATACACCCGGTTTAAAGGTAATTGTACCCTCTAATCCATATGACGCAAAAGGGCTTTTAAAAGCTGCTATTAGAGATGACGATCCAGTTATTTTTATGGAGTCTGAACAAATGTATGGTGATAAGATGGAAGTACCTGAAGGGGAATATATTATTCCGATTGGAGTTGCAGACATCAAAAGAGAAGGGACAGATGTAACAATCGTTTCTTTCGGAAAAATCATTAAAGAAGCTTATAAAGCAGCCGATGAACTAGCAAAAGAAAATATTTCTGTTGAAATTATTGATTTAAGAACAGTTCGTCCAATGGATCACGCTGCTATTATTGCATCAGTAAAGAAGACAAACAGATTAATTATACTAGAGGAGTCTTGGCCATTTGCCAGTATCTCTACAGAAATCACCTATAGAGTTCAAGATGAAGCGTTTGATTATTTAGATGCTCCTATCAAAAGAATCACAACTTCTGATACTCCCGCACCATATTCTCCTGTTTTATTTGAGAAATGGTTACCAAGTTCTCAAAATGTTATTGACGCTGTAAAAGAAGTCATGTATATATAAGAAGATGAAAGCCTAAAGTAAAAGTCCTACTCAATTGTGAGTAGGACTTTTACTTTTTTAAATTCCTTTCAGTCAAATAAAAGAAAACCATTATATAAATAATATATAAAAACTTAAAATAACCTTAATTAATCACTATTTTTGTCGGCGATTAAAAATTATGATAGAAAAATAAAATTATGAGTAAAGAAATAAAAAGCAAATTAACTTTTGACGTTTTAATAGAAATCCCAAAAGGAAGTAGAAACAAATACGAATATGATTTCACCTTGAAAAAAATTAGATTTGATAGAATGTTATTTTCGTCAATGATGTATCCTGGTGATTATGGATTTATCCCAGAAACTTTAGCACTAGATTCAGATCCATTAGATGTTTTAGTTTTAGGGCATCAACCAACCTATCCAATGGTAGTGATGGAAGTAAGGCCTATTGGAGTTTTTTATATGGCAGACGAAAAAGGACCAGATGAAAAAATCATTTGTGTACCGGTTTCTGATCCAATTTGGGGTGACAAAGTAGACATCGCAGATTTAACACCTCATAGATTGAAAGAAATTGAGCACTTTTTTAAAGTTTATAAAGATTTAGAAAAGAAAAAAGTAGATACAGGAGGTTGGGGAAACGCTGCAGATGCCACAAAAATCTATCACGACTGTGTTAAACGTTATGATGAAAGTGAGCATAAGAAAAAGAGAACATTTACGATTTAAATACAATAGAATTCAACAAAAAAAACATCTTATTTCAATAAGATGTTTTTTTTGTTGAATAAGACCACTAAAACCTTTAAAGTGAATCTATGAATTATCTGCAATACCCAAAATAAATAAAATCGGCGAATACAGATAAATAACTTCAATACACCTAACGCTATAAATTAAACAAAAAAAACATCTCACAAATACATAATCATTAATTTATACATGCTTTTTTTATCACATTAATTTAACTACATTTAGCACCGTTAAAAAAATTAATAACTAAACTAACTAATATGGAATTAATCGTAAATTTTTTACCCCTCTTTGGTATTGTAGCTTTAATCTTCGTTTTTATAAAAAGCGGATGGGTTTCTAAACAAGAAGTGGGTGATGAAAAAATGTCACGTATTGCAAAAAATATTGCTGAGGGAGCAATGTCTTTCTTGAAAGCGGAATACAAAGTATTAGCAATTTTTGTGATTGCAGTTGCAATCTTACTTTTCTTTAAAGGTTCTTCAGAAGCAGGATCTAGTGGAATGGTAGCATTATCATTTGTAATTGGTGCTATCTGCTCTGCACTGGCAGGATTCATAGGTATGAAAGTTGCAACAAAAGCGAATGTAAGAACAACTCAAGCTGCTAAAACATCTTTAGGAAGAGCTTTAGAAGTAGCTTTTGCAGGAGGTGCTGTAATGGGATTAGGTGTTGTTGGACTTGGTATATTAGGTCTGAGCACATTATTTATAGCTTACCAATCTATGTGGCCTGGAGCAGAAAACTTAACTTTAGTATTAAACGTACTTTCTGGATTTTCTTTAGGTGCCTCATCAATTGCATTATTTGCAAGAGTTGGTGGTGGTATTTACACAAAAGCAGCAGATGTTGGTGCTGATTTAGTTGGTAAAGTAGAAGCTGGTATCCCTGAAGATCACCCTTTAAACCCTGCTACAATTGCAGATAATGTTGGTGATAATGTTGGTGATGTTGCTGGTATGGGAGCAGATTTATTTGAATCTTATGTAGGTTCAATTATAGGTACAATGGTTTTAGGAGCTTTTATTATAACTCCAGAATTTAATGGCTTAGGAGCTGTGTATTTACCTTTAGTTCTTGGAGCTGTAGGTATTTTAATGTCTATTTTAGGTACGTTTTTTGTAAGAGTTAAAGATGGTGGAAACCCACAAACAGCGTTAAATATTGGAGAATTTGGTTCTGCAGGTTTAATGGTAGTAGCATCTTATTTTATTATCAATGCAATGTTACCAGAAACCTTTGTAGTCGATAATACAGAATATACGTCAATAGGAGCGTTTATGGCGGTATTAGCCGGTTTAATTGCTGGTTTAGCTGTTGGTAAAATAACAGAATATTACACGGCTACAGGTAAAAAACCTGTTTTGTCTATTGTAGAACAATCTAAAACTGGAGCAGCTACAAATATTATTGCTGGTTTAGGTGTTGGTATGATGTCTACTGCAATTCCAATTATTTTAATTGCAGCTGCAATTATTGTATCACATCATTATGCAGGTTTATACGGTATTGCTATCGCTGCTGTGGGAATGTTAGCGAATACAGGAATTCAGTTAGCAGTTGATGCTTATGGGCCTATTTGTGATAACGCAGGAGGTATTGCGGAAATGGCAGAATTACCAAGTGAGGTAAGAGAACGTACAGATAAATTAGATGCTGTTGGTAATACAACTGCAGCTGTTGGTAAAGGATTTGCAATTGCTTCTGCTGCCTTAACAGCCTTAGCATTATTTGCTGCATTTATGAAAACTGCTGGTGTTACCGCAATTGATGTATCTCAACCTAAAATTATGGCTGGTTTGCTAATTGGTGGAATGTTACCATTTGTATTTTCTGCATTATCTATGAATGCTGTTGGTAGAGCTGCTATGGCAATGATCGAAGAAGTTCGTCGTCAATTTAGAGATATTCCAAAATTAAAAGCTGCCTTAGAAGTAATGAGAGCTGTAGATTCTGACATGACTAAAGCTACTAAAGAACAAAGAGCAATTTTTGATGCTGCTGACGGTGTTGCTGAATATGATAAATGTGTAGATATTTCTACAAAAGCATCTATTAAAGAAATGGTATTCCCTGGATTACTAGCTATTGCTGTGCCAGTTGCTATTGGTTTTATTGGTGGAGCAGAAATGTTAGGTGGTGTACTTGCCGGTGTAACTACTTGTGGTGTTTTAATGGCAATATTTCAATCTAACGCAGGAGGTGCTTGGGATAATGCCAAGAAAACCATTGAAGAACAAGGAAAAAAAGGAACTGATGAGCACAAAGCTGCAGTTGTTGGAGATACGGTTGGAGATCCTTTTAAGGACACTTCGGGGCCTTCTTTAAATATTCTTTTAAAGTTAATGTCTGTAGTTGCGTTAGTCATTGCTCCAAGTATTGCTTTAAATAGTAATAAAGTAGCAGATTACAATAACGCTAAACAAGAGGTTAAAACTGAGATTGTGCAGAAAGCCACAACCAATAATTCAAGTGTTAGAACATTAGATACAAATACAACTGAACAAACTGAAAAAAATGAAGGAAAAGTCAGTAAAACCAAAGAGCTAAAAATCAATAAAAACAATATTGAAGTTCTTGCTTTAAAATAGTTAGACAAACCTTTATTTATACGATTAAAAAAGCACCCTTATGGGTGCTTTTTTAATCGTATAAATAACAAGAAATAAAACTAGAATGCATAACGTTGTGGGCCACCTCTACGTATATCCTCACTTGCAACATCTTCAAATTGTTTAAAATTGTGCCTAAAAGCATTCGATAATTTAAAAGCTACTTTATAATACTCCTCATCATTATTCCAAGTTGCTCTTGGACTTAGTAATTCTGTTGGAACACCAGGGCAAGACCTGGGCTGCGCAACTCCAAATACTGAATGAATGTGATAATCCTCATATCTATAACTACCTAAATCTCCATTTAAAACAGCAGAGATCATTGCCCTTGTATATTTCAATGGCATTCTTCTACCAACACCATATTGGCCACCCGACCATCCTGTATTTATCAACCAAACATTTACCCCTGCCTCTTTCATCTTTGCACTTAACATTTCTGCATATCTCGTTGGATGCAAAGGCATAAAAGGCGCTCCAAAACAAGCTGAAAAACTCGGTGTTGGTTCTTTAATTCCTGCTTCTGTTCCTGCAACTTTTGCGGTATAACCTGAGATAAAGTGATATGCTGCTTGATTTGGAGTCAACTTAGAAATCGGAGGTAAAACCCCGAAAGCATCAGCTGTTAAGAAGAAAATATTTTTTGGATTTGTACCAATTGACGGGGTTTTTATATTATCTATATGATAAATAGGATAACTAACTCGTGTATTTTGAGTAATTGAAGTATCTGCAAAATCTACTGTTCCCTTATCATCCATAACAACATTTTCAAGAATAGCACCTTTTTTTATGGCTGCAAAAATTTCTGGCTCTTGCGCTTTCGATAAATTTATCACCTTTGCATAACATCCTCCTTCAAAATTAAAAACAGTATTCTCTCCTGTCCAACCGTGCTCATCATCTCCAATTAAACTTCTGTTAGGATCTGTAGAAAGCGTGGTTTTTCCAGTGCCTGATAAACCGAAGAAAATAGCAGTATCTCCCTCTTTACCAACATTTGCTGAACAATGCATTGGTAATGTATTTTTATACACAGGTAAAATAAAATTTAATGCAGAGAAGATTCCTTTCTTAATTTCTCCTGTATAACCTGAACCTCCAATTAAAGCAATCTTTTGGGTAAAATTTAAAATAGCAAAATTATGTTGTCGTGTACCATCTAATTCAGGATCTGCATTAAAACCTGGCGCATTAATTATAGTCCATTCCGGAGAAAAAGTTTCCAACTCTTTATCTGTTGGACGTAAAAACATATTATGCGCAAACATATTACTCCAAGAATATTCATTTACAACTCTAATATTTAGTTTGTAATTTTCATCTGCACAAGCATAACTATCTCTTACATAAATCTCTTTTTCAGATAGATAATCAACAACTTTGGTGTATAATAAATCAAACTTTCTTGCTTCAAAGGGTATGTTAATATCACTCCACCAAACCTCATCTTTTGTGATATCATCCTTTACAATAAAACGATCTTTTGGAGAGCGACCTGTAAACTCACCTGTATTTACCGCAATTGCACCCGAAGAAGATTCGACACCTTCTCCATTTTTAACAAGTTCATCATGTAATTCGTCTGATGTTAATTGGTAACGGACTATTGCATTTTTAATTCCTAGAGCATCCAACGCAATCGATTTCGTAATCACATCTTCCATATAAATAGTATTTGTTTAGTATAGTTTGTTACAAGCAAAACTAGTCAATAATTCAATATAGCTTTACTATTTAGCCTAAAAATATCAATTATTTATTTTTTAGAGATTTCTTTAAGAATATGACAATCATTGTGAACCAACCGATCATCAAAATTAAGCCTCCCAATGGTGTAATAAACCAAATGGAACTTGCTGTAATTGATGTTAACTGAATCGCATAAATAGAGCCTGAAAAGAGCAAAATTCCTAAAAAGAAAATAAAACTAATCTTATTTCTCTGTGCAGTGGTAAATCCATCAAAAATATTGACAAATAACAACACAATAGCATGATACATTTGATACCTAACTCCCGTTTCAAAGCTAGACAACTCAGAACTAGATAAAACATCTTTAAGAGCATGAGCACCAAAAGCCCCCAAAACAATTGCAATCAACCCTAAGAAACAGGTAATAACTAAATTTTTAAACATATTTAACGATTTGTGTTTAATATTAAACAAAAGTAGTATATTAGTTTATAACAAAAATAAGTTATTATTAATGAAAAATATTCTAATTATTGGCGCAGGAAAATCAAGTTCCTATTTAATAAAGTACTTACTTGAGAAATCTAATAAAGAAAAACTGCAATTAACAGTAGGAGATATTTCTACAGAGAATGCCAACAAACTTATTAATAATCACAAAAATGCAAAAAGCGTAATTCTCGATATTTTTAACATTGAACAACGTCGATATTTTATACAAAAGGCCGATATAATTATCTCAATGCTACCAGCAAGGTTTCATCTAGAAATTGCTAAAGATTGTATCCACTATGAGAAACATATGGTCACCGCTTCCTACATCTCTGAGGAAATGAAAGAACTAGATACCGCTGTAAAAGAAAAAGGCTTGATTTTTATGAACGAAATTGGTGTTGATCCTGGTATTGATCATATGAGCGCCATGCAAGTAATTGATCGAATAAGAAAAAATGATGCCAAAATGTTATTATTCGAATCTTTTACTGGAGGATTAGTAGCTCCAGAAAGTGATACTAATTTATGGAACTATAAATTTACTTGGAATCCTAGAAACGTAGTTTTAGCGGGACAAGGTGGAGCAGCCATGTTTATTCAAGAAGGGACTTACAAATACATACCTTATCATAAATTATTTAGAAGAACAGAATTTTTAAATATAAATGGAAATAAAAAATTTGAAGCTTACGCTAATAGAGATTCGTTAAAATATAGAAGTATTTATGGATTAGAAGAAATCCCAACAATGTATAGAGGAACGATAAGAAAATTAGGGTTTTCTCGAGCTTGGAATATCTTCATTCAACTAGGTATGACAGATGATTCTTATACAATAGAAAATTCTGAAAATATGAGTTATCGAGATTTTGTAAACTTATTTTTAGCTTATTCTCCATCCGATTCTGTAGAACTAAAATTACGCTCGTATTTAAAAATTGATCAAGATGATATTATGTGGGAAAAATTAATTGAACTTGATATTTTCAATCCAAAGAAAAAAATTGGATTGAAAAATGCAACTCCCGCACAAATGCTTCAAAAAATATTAGAAGAATCGTGGACACTAGATAAAGATGATAAAGACATGATTGTTATGCAACATCTATTTGGCTATGAGAGAAATGGAAAAAAAGAACAAATTGAAAGTAGTTTAATTGTTTATGGCGAAAATCAAACATACACAGCCATGGCAAAAACAGTTGGCTTACCTGTTGGCATTGCAGCTTTAAAAATATTAAAAGGAAAAATTAAAACTCCAGGTGTTCAACGCCCTATTACCAAAGAGATATATGAACCTATTTTAAAAGAATTGTCTTTATATGGAATAAAATTCACAGAGAGAAAGGTGCCATATTTAGGATATAACCCCAATCATGTAATTGGGTAATTACATTTTTAAATAAAAATCTTTTGTTAATTCTATATATGCTTCTGTATAATTGTGACGGGCAGTTTCTATAACTAAACTTTCTTGTTTTAATTCAATTTCATAAAAAGAAAACTCCATTAACGTTCTTTTGATTTCTGAGGTTTCATGTCCTTTTACCCTGCATAATCTGTTCAAAAACAGATTATTTTCTTTCGCTAAAGCTATAAAATTAGTTTCCTCTTTAAAAGGAACTACAACTGAAAAAACTCCTTTTTCTGATAAAATTTTAGAAACACCTCTGATTAGTGCTTCAAAAGAAAGTGACGAAGTAAAACGTGCTTTATTTCTAGACACATCCTGCGTTTTAAAATCATCTGTATAAAAAGGCGGATTAGAAACTATCAAATCATACGTTTCTTCCTCTTCTGATATTTCATCAGAAAATTCCTGAAAACTGGCATTGTAACAATACAATCTATCTCCCCAATCTGAATCTTCAAAATTAGCAACAGATTGCTCGTACGCATTTTCATCAAGTTCAACCGCATCAATTGTCATAGCGTCACAGCGTTGTGCAAGCATCAAAGAAATAACTCCTGTACCAGAACCAATGTCTAAAATTGAATCCGGATACTTATCCAAAGAACACCAAGCCCCCAGTAAAACGCCATCAGTTCCAACTTTCATTGCCGCTTTGTCTTGATGCACTGTAAACTCTTTAAATTGAAATGGTTTGCTCATGCATCAAAAATACTATAATATATTAAAATGTATAGTTATTGTATTGTTTGTTTATTTGATATTGAACAGGGTAGAAATTACTTTTGATTCCCTTATTATAATATCGAACATGAAAATAGCTTACAGTTTTATTATTACATTTCTATTATCTTCTTTAGCATTGTTTTCTCAACAGCTACCTAATGATTTAGACATCATTTATAATGAATTAGTTTGGTTTGATGAATTCGAAGAAACCAGTTTAGATACGAACAAATGGTTTCGTCAAACTTCTGGCCCTAATGGCGGAAGATGGTATAATGGTGAACTACAACATTACACTAATAGCGACACCAACTCTTTTGTTTCTGGTGGAAATTTGCATATCGTAGCAAAAAAAGAAACTAAAACACAGAACGGAATTCGTTTAAATTATACCTCAGCAAGATTAAACTCTAAATATGCATTTACTTACGGAAGAGTTGATGTAAAAGCAAAACTTCCTTCAGGAAATGGCACTTGGCCCGCAATCTGGACTTTAGGAAAAAATATTAATGAAGTAGGCGCCTATTTTCAAACCCAAGATTTTGGATCAACAAATTGGCCTGAATGTGGTGAAATAGATATTATGGAGCATGGATTGCATGCAACAAACTCTGTATCGAGTGCTTTACACACACCATCAAGTAATGGAAACACAATAAACACAGCTTCAAAATCACTACCCAATATGGCTGAAAATTTTCATATTTACTCTATGAATTGGTCTCCAAATCAAATTACTTTTATGATAGATGGTAATCCGTATTACACCTATAAACCAAGTTCAAAAAACACAAGTACTTGGCCTTTTGATAAAGATCAATTTTTATTACTAAATATTGCTATGGGTGGTTATGCTGGCACTCCAGATGCAAACTTTACACAAAGTAGTATGGTTATTGATTACGTAAGAGTATACCAAAATAAGACTGCTAGTAAAACTAAACAATTCAGAGACCCATGCAATATCAATTAAAAATATTGCATCAGGATTATATTTTATTAAAATATATGTTAATGATGCAGTAACGTTAAAAAAATAATTAAATCATAAATTCACTGCTCACTATTGTTTAAAAAAAAGAACACTTATTTGACTGATTTCAAATAAGTGTTCTTTTGCAGAAAGGAAGGGATTCGAACCCTCGGTACCGTTGCCAGTACACTACCTTTCCAAGGTAGCTCTTTCGACCACTCAGACACCTTTCTATATATACAAAGCGATAAGACCTTCGGGAGTCTCCACTTCTATTGTATTATTTTCTCTATCTACTTTTTTTATAAAGTCATCGACCATAGGAATAAAAATTTCTGTTCCATCTCTGTCAATTTCAAAAAGTGGTTGCGCAGCTTTATCATTTATATGAGTAATTTGCCCAACCTCTCCAAAGTTTGCGTCAACAACCGTAAAACCAATTACTTCATGATAGTAAAATTTGTCACCACATAATTTCGGTAACATCGTTGTCGGTAAATAAATACCACATTTTAATATCGTATCTGCTTCTTCATCGGTATATATATCTTCGAACTGAACACGTAATTGATTTCCTTTATGAAGAGAACTTTTATCAATAAAAAATGGAACCAAATTAGTGCCTAATTCGACATAAACTGATTCCATTTCTGTGTACAACTCAGGTTCGTCAGTATCTAATTTGATAATAACTTCACCTTTAAAACTATATTTTGTTACGATTTTGCCTAAATAAAAACAATCTTCTTTACGCATTCTCGTATAAATTTATAATTTATTCTGCTGCTTTTGCCGCTGCATCATCGATTGTTTCAGGAGCCGCTTCCGCTGCTTCTTCAACATCTGCAACTACTTCTTCTACCACTTCTTCAACAACTGGCTTCGCAGCTTCAATTCTTGCTTCGTTTACAGCTTTTTCTGCTGCTAACGCTGCTGCTTTCGCATCAGACTGAGCTTTAGATAATCCAGCTTCCTTATCAGAAATTTTAGCTGCTTTTGCCTCTAACCAAGCTGCAAATTTTGCATCTGCTTGTTCTTGAGTTAAAGCCCCTTTTCTAACACCACCTGCTAAATGATTCTTTAACATTGCACCTTTGTAAGATAAAATGTTTTTTGCAGTATCAGTCGGTTGTGCACCGTTTTGTAACCACTCTACAGCTTTATCAACATCTAAATCGATAATTGCAGGGTTCACATTTGGATTGTAAGTACCAATTTTTTCTAAGTATTTACCATCTCTTTTTGCACGAGCATCAGCAGCAACCACCCAATAAAATGGTTTACCTTTTTTACCGTGTCTTTGTAATCTAATCTTTACAGACATAATTCGTTAATTTGTTAAGGTTCTCGACCTTGGTTATTAATATTCTTACTATCCCGTAGTAAGTAGCCGCAAAAGTACAAAACCTTTTTAAACTAAAACCCCAATTATCAAAAATTTTTATGACCTTATTGCGGTCTATCATTACCCACTTTTTTTCATTCTTTAAAAAGAGCTTAAAAAAGCCGATAAACCCCGAATACTATATGCGTTCAGCTTTCTATAATGGTTGATAACTTACACCCAGAAATTCCATCAAAAAAATGTAAATTTACAATCCGTTAAATGAATAAATTCATCAACAACTAAACATTTTTCATGTACTTAATTTTTGATACAGAAACCACAGGTTTACCCAAAAGTTGGAATGCCCCAATTACAGACACAGACAACTGGCCTAGGTGTATTCAAATTGCTTGGCAATTACATGATGAAATGGGCGCTGTTTTAGAGCACAATAATTTTCTAATAAAACCAGACAACTTTAATATTCCTTACGATGCCGAAAGAATTCACGGTATTTCTACAGAATTAGCTGCAGAACAGGGTATTTCTTTAAATGAGTGCTTAACGAAATTTAATGAAGTTTTAAACAAAACAACCTTTGTAGTTGGTCAAAATTTAAATTTCGACCTTAATATTATGGGGTGTGAATTCCATAGATTAGGTTTAGAAAATAAAATGCTTTCGCTACCTGTTTTAGATACCTGTACAGAAAAAACAGCAACATTGTGTCAGATTCCTGGTGGTCGTGGAGGAAAATTTAAATTACCAACTTTAACGGAATTACACAATCATTTATTTGCGGTTGGTTTTGGCGATGCCCATAACGCAACGGCCGATGTTGAGGCAACAACACGTTGTTTTTTGGAGTTGATTCGTTTAAGAGAATTTACAAAAGAACAACTAGATGTTGATGCTGATTATTTTAAAAATTTCTCTGAAGCGAACCCTAAACCAATTGAAGTAATTGGTTTAAAACACATCAACCTAAAACGAGAAAGTGATAAAATTCGCAAACGTTTAGAAAAATTAAAAGACAATGCAACTACAGAATCTACTGCTGTTGGTTTAGATGAACTAAAAGACGTACAATTTTCTCACTTACATAATCATACACAATATTCTGTTTTACAATCTACCATTCAACTTAATAATATTGTAAAAGCTGCAGCAAAATACAATATGCCAGCTGTTGCAATGACAGATACTGCAAACATGATGGGCTCTTTTCACTTTGTGAATGCAGTTTTAAATCATAATAAAAGTGCAAAAACTCCTATGAAACCAATTGTTGGTTGTGAGTTTAATATTTGTGAAGATCATAAAGATAAATCTCAAAAAGACAATGGATATCAAGTAGTTTTATTAGCAAAAAACAAAAATGGGTATCACAATTTAGCAAAAATGTCTTCGGCTGCTTTTGTGGATGGTTTCTATTACGTTCCCAGAATTGATAAAGCACTCGTAGAAAAACACAAAGAAGATATCATTGTTTTAACAGGAAACTTGAACGGGGAAGTGCCGAGTAAAATTCTTAATCTCGGAGAAAAACAAGCGGAAGATGCCTTAATTTGGTGGAAAGAGCAATTTAAAGATGATTTTTATATTGAGTTGATGCGTCATAATCAACAAGATGAAAAAATTGTTAATGAAACTCTATTAAAGTTTTCTAAAAAGCACGATGTTAAAATTATTGCTACCAATAATACGTTCTATTTAGAAAAGAAAGATGCAAATGCTCATGATATTTTATTATGTGTAAAAGATGGTGAAAAACAAGCAACACCTATCGGTAAAGGACGTGGTTATAGATATGGCTTACCGAATGATGAGTATTATTTCAAGTCTTCGGATGAAATGAAAACACTCTTCTTAGACATCCCAGAAGCCATCACCAATATTCAAGAAATTGTAGATAAAATTGAGATTTTTACGCTTGCAAGAAACGTTTTACTGCCTGCCTTTGATATTCCAGATGAATTTAAAGATGAAAGAGATAAAGAAAATGATGGAAAACGTGGCGAAAATAATTTCCTTAAACACTTAACTTTTGAGGGTGCAAAAAAACGTTACGGAGAAATTACAGCCGCTATTAAAGAACGTTTAGATTTTGAATTAGAGGTAATTGAGAAAACAGGATATCCTGGTTATTTCTTAATTGTAGAAGATTTTATTAGAGAAGCAAGAAAAATGGATGTCGCCGTAGGACCTGGTCGTGGTTCTGCAGCTGGTTCTGTAGTTGCATATTGCCTTTGGATTACAAATATTGATCCCATTAAATATGATTTACTTTTTGAGCGTTTCTTAAATCCAGAAAGGGTTTCTATGCCCGATATTGATATTGATTTTGATGATGAAGGCCGTGGACGTGTAATGGATTATGTAATTGATAAATACGGTGCAAATCAAGTGGCACAAATTATTACATACGGTACAATGGCAGCGAAATCTTCTATTAGAGACACTGCTAGAGTTTTAGATTTACCACTTTTTGAAGCAGATAGAATTGCCAAGTTAATTCCTGGAATTAAATTGAAAAATATCTTTGGTGAAGATGCAAAAAGTAAAGGTAAAGTGGATGCTTTACGTGCAGAAGAAAAACAGTTAGTTGAAGAGCTAAAACAAATGTCTTATGCCAAAGATTTAGCTTCTGAGACCATAAATAAAGCTACCATTTTAGAGGGATCTGTCAGAAATACGGGGATTCATGCTTGTGGTGTAATTATTACACCGGGCGATATTACCAATTATGTACCTGTTGCTTTGGCTAAAGATTCTGACATGTATGTTACCCAATTTGATAACTCTGTTGTGGAAGATGCTGGTTTATTAAAAATGGATTTCTTGGGTTTAAAAACGTTGACTTTAATTAAAGACACCGTTAAAATTGTAAAAGCAAGACATAATGTAATTCTAGACCCAGAAACGTTTCCTTTAGATGATGTAAAAACGTATGAGCTTTTTCAAAAAGGAGAAACTGTAGGTATTTTTCAATATGAATCTCCAGGAATGCAAAAACATATGAGATCTTTAAAACCAACTGTTTTTGCGGATTTAATTGCTATGAATGCTTTATACAGACCGGGGCCAATGGAATATATCCCGTCTTTTATTAACAGAAAACACGGAACAGAAGATATTGAGTACGATTTACCTGCTATGGAAGAATATTTAGCAGAGACATATGGTATTACTGTATATCAAGAGCAAGTAATGTTACTCTCTCAAAAATTAGCCGATTTTACCAAGGGTGAAGCCGATGTTTTGCGTAAAGCAATGGGTAAAAAGCAAATTGCAGTGCTAGATAAAATGAAACCAAAATTTGTAGAGCAAGCTGCTGCAAAAGGCCATGATTCAGAAAAATTAGAGAAAATTTGGAAAGATTGGGAAGCCTTTGCAAGTTATGCCTTCAACAAATCGCACTCTACTTGCTATGCATGGATTGCTTATCAAACTGCCTATTTAAAAGCGCATTATCCTGCAGAATACATGGCTTCTGTGCTCTCTAATAATATGAAAGATATTAAAGCGGTTTCCTTTTTTATGGAAGAATGCAAACGAATGGGATTACCTGTTTTTGGCCCGGACTTAAATGAATCTTTCTTAAAGTTTTCTGTAAATAAAGAGGGTGCTGTTCGTTTTGGAATGGCCGCTGTAAAAGGTGTTGGTGCTGGAGCTGTGAAAGCAATAATAAAAGAAAGAAAAGAAAATGGTAATTACAGCTCTATTTTCGATTTGGCAAAACGTGTAAATCTGCGTGCCGCCAATAAAAAATCTTTTGATAGTTTAATAAAAGCAGGAGCTTTCGATTCTTTTACAGATACACACAGAGCGCAGTATTTTGAAACAGATGAAAAAGGAATCACTTTTTTAGAGCGCGCCATGAAATTTGGAAGTAAGTTTCAAGAAAACGAAAATTCTGCACAGGTTTCTATGTTTGGTGAAGCCTCTAATATTCAATTTCCAGAACCCGATATTCCCGAATGTGAAACTTGGGGAACAATGGAGCTTTTATCGCAAGAAAAAGAAGTAATTGGAATTTATATTTCTGCTCATCCGTTGGATGATTTTAAAAATGAAATGACTTTCTGTAACGCATCTTTAAGATATTTTAAAAACGATATCAGCAAATATGAAGGCGCAAACTTAACGTTCGCCGCAATTATTACAGATGTGCAACATCGCGTTTCTAAAGCTGGTAAAGGATGGGCAATGTTTACAATGGAAGATTATGGAGACAGCAACGAATTCAGAATTTTTGGGGAAGATTATTTAAGAATGAAACACTTTTTAACACCGAACTCTTTCTTATTCGTGCGTTGCACAATTCAGCCAGGATGGACAAACAAAGATGGTGTGAAAGGAGAACCTCGTTTAAAATTTACAGATTTTAAATTGTTACACGATATCATGGACGAATTGTGTAAAAAAGTGACGATTAAAATCCCTTTACAAGAGATTAAAGAAGATAGTATTTTAAATTTAGAAGCAATCCTTAAAAACAATCCAGGTAAACAATCTTTACATTTTACTGTTTGGGATGCGAAAGAAAAAATAGAAGTGAATTTACCTAGCAGAAATACAAAGGTTCATGTTTCTAATGAATTGCTGGCAACTTTAAGAAATCAGAATATTGACTTTAAGTTGAATTAGTATATTTGCTAAAAAAAATTGATGACAAAGATATTTTCATGTTTCTTTTTACTGATAATACTGCAAAGTTTTTCTCAGGAAAAAAATTCTAACTATCTTCAATTAGACTATTTTTACGGAAATATTTTACCAAAAAGAGGTTCTAAACATTTAGTTACCGGGCATCCTCAAGGTTTTTTATTTAGCTGGAACAAACGCTCGCTTGGCAATAAAGCATGGCAACAAGATTTTAACTACCCAGATATTGGTTTCACGTTTGGCTATCAAGATTTTAAAAACAGGTCTTTAGGCGAACTCTATTCAGCGCACGCGCACTACAATTTTTATTTTTTTAATAGAGCCTCTCAAAATAAACTAATGTTTAGTACGGGTTTTGGTCTTGGCTATAACACAAAACCATATGATAGACTTACAAATAATAAAAACGTTGCCTTAGGAAGTCACATAAACCTGAGTACGTACTTTAAATTATACTATCAAAGAGAAAACCTTATTGAGAATGTTGGTTTACAGTTTGGTTTCAACTTTTTACATGCTTCTAATGCAAGTCTAAAAGCACCAAATAAAGGCATAAATTCTTATGGTGTAAATTTAGGATTGAATTATAATTTAGATGCCAAAAAAGAAGTTTTTATAAAGTCGACAGACACCATAAATTACAAAGAACCCCTACATCTTAATCTAGCATTATTAACTGGTGTAAATGAAGCTGATTTTATCAATACCGGTATTCATCCTTTTTTAGTAGTTTCTCTATTCGCTGATAAACGAATTAACAGAAAAAGTGCTTTGCAATTGGGTACAGAATTGCATCTACACAACTACTTAAAAGATCACATTAGATTTAAGTATATTTTTGATGGAGATGTTACAAGAACCGATTTCCCGGATTGGAAAAGAGTAAGTATTTTTGCCGGCCATGAATTATTTATAAACAAACTTTCTATCATAACCCAAATTGGGTATTACTTATATGCTCCTGCTATTTTAAATGAGAGTATTTACCAAAGAGTTGGTGTAAAAACTTATTTTGGAAAATCATTTTTTGCCAGTGTAGGTATTAAAGTTCACATTATAAATGCAGAAAGTTTAGAGTTTGGAATTGGATATAGATTTTAAAAATGAACATATTTAAAAATATTACTGTTTTATTGATAACATTATTCTTATGTTTTTCGTGCAATGATAAAGATGCCAATGATTGTTTTCAGAAAGCAGGAAATCTAATTAAAGAGGAGTTTGTTTTAGCTGATTTCGAGAAAATTATTGTGTATAATGGCATCGAACTTTATATAGAACAGAGTGATGATGAAAAAATTATTGTAGAGACAGGAGAAAATCTAATGCCAGATATTGTCTTAAAAGTGGAAAATAATCAACTAGAAATTATAGATAATAATAAATGTAATTTCGTCAGAGATTATAATATTACAAAAGTATATCTCTACAAAAAAAATATTACTCAAATCAGAAATTCTTCAGCGGCTGCGGTAAACAGTGTAGGTGTTTTAAATTTCCCTAATTTAGATTTAATTTCTGAAAACCACCAATCAAGTTATTTAAATTCTGGAGATTTTAACTTAATGATAAACACAAACAACCTCAGCCTACTTGCTAACGGGCCGAGCAATCATACTATTTCAGGAACTGCAACTAATTTAAGAATTCATTTAGCTGGCAGCAATCCTAGATTTAATGGAGAAAATTTAACAGCAGAAAATGCCTATTTGTTCGCTCGAAGTACGAATGATATCCTTTTAAAAATAAACAATGAAATTAGCGGAAATCTCTATAGCACGGGAGACGTTGTTCTGTTTAAAAAACCCAATATAATAAGTTTAAACACATATTATACCGGTAAAGTAATTCACAATTATTAAGAAATTTAATTACATTTTTAAACACTTAAAAACAATTAATCTAAAATTTTATACTTAATTTTGTTTAACATTTTAAAAGATACATGAAACAAAATAAAAACGGGGTTTGGACAAGTTGGAACGCAAACGTAATACACAACTACAAATCACTTTATAAAGTAACCACTGAGGAGGAATTACAAGAAATTGTCAAAAATTCAGAAAAAATTCGTGTTTTCGGAAGCAAACAGTCATCAGCAGATATTGCATCTGGTGTAGAGACTTTAGTAGACATTACTTCTTACAATAAAATTTTATCTTTTGATGACGCTGCCCATACAATTACAGTGCAATCTGGCCTTATTTTAAGTGAATTACTAGAAATAATTGAAGCGAAAGGTTGGTGTATACCCTGTTTACCAGACATAAACACGATTACAATTGGTGGCGCATTAGCAACCGGAACACACGGAACAAGCGGAAAACTATTATCTGAATACATCACCCAATGTAGCATTGTTCTTGCAGATGGTTCTGTAAAAAAAATAACGGAAAAAGATGATTTAATTGATGCCATAAGAGTTTCACTAGGTGTTTTAGGTGTTTTATCTGAAATTACTTTTCAATGCGAGCCTCTTTACACATTGCATGTAAAAGAAGGTCCTGAAAATGATAGCATTTGGCTACCAAAAATTAAAGAGCGATTAAAAAAACACGATTTCTTAAGAATTTTATGGCTACCTCATACCGACAAAGGATATGTGATTAAAGGCGACAAAATTGATCCCAATAAAGAAATTAAAGAAGATGCAGGTCCTTCTTACTTAAAACACAGAAGAACTGCTTCTAAGATGTTATATAAATACACGCACATTTTTCCTTGGTTTACTGCAATTGCTAATAAACTTTTATACCTAGGATTTTTTAGCAGTACCAAGGAACACAAAGGTTCATTATATCAGGCGACTGTAACTAAATCTAGAGGTTCTACTTTAGAATTAGCAGAATGGACGATTGGCCTAGATAAATTTCCAAAAGTTTTTGAGGAATTAAAAACAGAAATTAACAAGTGGAGCAATAAATCATTTATTCATATTCCTATGGATATTCGTTTTGTATACAAAGACACATCTTGGTTAAGTTATGCCTATAAAGAGGATACGGTTACCATGGGATGCGTTTCCAGAAACGCCGCTACCGCAGATACCTATGAGGCGTTTAAAAGCGTTGAGAGAATTTTTCTAAAACATGGAGGAAAACCGCATTGGGCAAAACGATTTGCAGCGAAAGATGCAGAACTTTCTAAAGTTTATGAAAAATGGGAAGATTTTAAAATGTTGAGAAAAAAATTAGATCCTTCCAACAAATTTTTAAACCCATATTTAAAAGATATATTTAACGAATAAATAAATAAATAACGAATGCCAATACCTAAAGGATTTTTATTCGATTTTGACGGAGTTATTGTAGATAGCTTCAAAAGTCATTACTCGGCTTGGAGCTCTGCTTTTAAAGAATTATTTGATGCTGACATCGCACCATTTCCTGCAAGTTGTATCGGAAAAACGCCCATGATCATTGCGAATTATTTTTGCAGTGTAATTGGCCAAGAAAATAAAACGGAAGACTTGTATTATTTAAAAGACAAACATATTCTTACAAATTTTACAGTACCCACATTATTACCTGGCGTGCATGAGTTTACAAATTATTTAACCAAAGAGAACGTTCCTTTTGGTATTGCGAGTAACGCGACAAAACAGTTTCTAAAAAATAGTATTCACCATTTAGAATTAAACTTTAAAACAGTTTTTGGTTTTGAAGATTATGAGCATCCTAAACCGTCTCCTGAAGCATACATTACTTTAGCAAAAGCATTAGGTTTTAAAGAAGATGATTTTAAGGATATTTGGGTATTTGAAGATAGCTTAACGGGAACAAAGGCTGCAAAATCAGCAGGAATGATTCCCATAGGAATCACAACACAACACGCTGAAGAAGAGTTGAAAAATGCTGGCAGTATGTTCATATTTCCAACATTATTAGAAGCTTATCAATATTTAAACGTAGAATAATTGGCTATTTTTAAGCTGATGTTACTTCTCTAAAAAGGGTTTCTAAATTCTTGTTTTGGGTATTCAATTCAAGAATTTTTAAACCATTTTCTTGAGCAAAATCAAATATTACCGGACGCATATCTTTTTCACTTTCAAAAGTAATATACCAGGTATTATCGTAATTATTTTTATATGACACTACGTTGGGTATCCTACTTATAAATTGTTCTTCAATCTTATAATCAAAAGTAACTACAATTACTTGTTGGTGATCCTCTTTTAGCTCTGCCAGCCTTTTATCCACCAAAAGTTCTCCTTGTTTAATAATGATAACTCTATCACAAACAGCCTCTACCTCTTGCATGATGTGCGTGGAAAAAAGCACGGTTTTATCTTTTCCTAATGCTCTAATCAATGCTCTAATTTCTACCAACTGATTTGGATCTAACCCTGTAGTTGGTTCGTCTAAAATTAACACTTTTGGATTGTGTAAAATCGCTGCTGCCAAACCAACCCTCTGCTGATATCCTTTAGACAATTGATTTATTTTTTTATGAGCTTCAATGGTTAATCCTACTTGAGAGATACAAGCCTCTATCTGCGTTTTATCAACCTTAAAAATTTCAGCTCGGAACTGTAAGTATTCGCGCACATACATTTCTGTATACAACGGGTTGTGTTCTGGTAAATAACCAATCGTTTTTTGAGCCTCTAAAGGATTTTGTAACACATTTATTCCATCCACTAAAACTTCACCCGAATTTGGTTTTATAAAACCGGTTAGAATTTTCATCATAGTTGACTTCCCTGCACCGTTTGGGCCTAAAAAACCAATGATCTCACCTTTATCCGCAGAAAAAGAGACCTTGTTTAATGCCTTTTGACTTTTATAAACTTTAGAAACAGCAGTAACTTTAATTGACATTTTATAGGTGTAGTTTTTATTCTATTAATAACGAAGTTAATCCTTTTTTAGTTTACAAAAATAGGATTTTATAAACGCATCCTTCTTATATTTTTCATTCTAGACCAAGCAATTTTATGACGTTTTTTATAAAACCACAAAGTACCTAAATCTAATAAAAAATAAAAAAGACTAATGCCACTTGGTGGATTAAAGCTAGGCAAAAAATCAAAAACTCCCCAAGCCGTAGATGGCCATTTCCAACATAAATAGTGAGTTCCTATAATTTCTAAATAAGCAACTGTAATGTACATTGTTAAATAAAAAAGGCGTTCTCTTGGCTTTTTCCTTAAAATTAATAACGTTGCAATGGTCATGACAAAACCGAAAACATCGTTCCCAAAAATTAAAAAAGAGGTTGCATAAATAAGAATAAATATACTGAGTATCTTTTCAATTTTATGTTTGTTTTTAATGATGGATGCTGCTCTAGAAAAATACATTACACCAACATAAACCAATGCATGACCAGGAGGCACATAATGTGGCACGTTTTCTAATCGGTACGTATACATGCCTAACAAGATTGAAAACAAATATTCTCCTAAAATAGCAATCAGTACTGCATAAATCATTTGTTCTCTAATACGATTATTCACTTGCCAAAAAGTGATAGCAAAACCAATAAACATACTAATATTAGCATAAAAATGGGCATCTTTAGTAATTTCTAACATGTAAAAACTATCTAAAAACAAACCAAAAAGTATAAATAAATACAGCGCTCCTAAACTTTTAGAAGTCGCGTAAAAAGAAGATTTTGATGCTAACAAACTCATGCCGCTAAAATAGTAAAGAAAATAAAAATGGCTCAATAAAAATTGAGCCATTTTAAAAAGGATATGTCTTTATTTTATAATTGATATCTCACTCTTACACTTACAAATCTTGGAAGTATAAATGTCTGATTTACAGTAAAAGAAACAACACCTTGATTTACAGAAGACTGAAAACCTGTTCCTAATAAATTATTACCAACCAATTCATATTCCCATTTGGCATCATTGTCTTTTCTATACGATAAAGAAGCATTCCATATTTTAAAGGAATTCACAACACTTCCTTCTTGCCTCGTTTCAGTATAAGAAAAATCTGATTTTGCCGTTAATGAATCCCAAATATACGCGTCAAAATTAAATGACGGCATGTGCATAATAGACTTGACATCTGCTGCTCTCGCACTGTTGCTTTGGTCTACAAAAGAAACTCTATAACGCAAACTAACATTGGGTGCTTTCGTGAAGTTTGTTCCAATACTTGAAATCAATCCTTTTGATATACTTTCATTCGTATTCTCTCTAGAATTAATAAATTGGAAGGTTTTATTGTGTGAAAAATTACCTCCTAAAGACATTTTTATTTTTTTGATGGTTTTTTCAACTCTACCAAAAGCGTTAAAATTTTCGTTGTCAAAAAGGGAGTTTAAATACGTACTACTAGAAACTACAGATTGTGGCTCAAAAATAGTATTACGATTTACTTGATTTGCTGTTTTTCTGTAACTCACTCTTGCATACACATTACTTGCATTAAATAAATTGTAGCTAGAATATCTTAGAGCGACATTATGAAAACTAGCATTTACCAATTCGGCATTTCCTGCAAAAAAAGAACTGTAATTATTAGCTACAATACCTCTAGCTATTTTGTTTACGTCTGTAAAATTCACCTCTTGTTTGTAGGTGAGTGCTAAGCTCTCACTTCTTTTAAACTGCACAATCATATCAAACTCCGGCAAAAATTTAGCAAAGGTATCCTCAAAATATTCTGTGGCAAACTGTGTATTTTCAGATTTGTAAGAGTGCATGGTAAAACCTGGCGTAAATGTAAAAATACCTGCTTTTAATCGATATCTTAACCCTGCATAAATATCTGTAAAATTATACTCGGTGTCATTGGTTGTTTGTAAATCATTAACACCCTGAATCGTTGGAGTTGGATCAAACTCAGTTCCATTATCTAAAATTTGAAAGAACCGAGAATTAAAATTTTGTTTACTTAAAATAGTTCCGGCAACAAAGTTTAAATTACTCTTTGTATTTAAGATATAATAGTAATCTAATTTAGCGTCTAATTGGTTTGTTTTTACTTTTCTATCTTGTTCTAATGTGTAAAACATATTAGATCTGTCTAAACCTAAACTTTCTGCGGCATCATCAAAACCATCGTTATCTACAGCATCATTATTAATCGGATCATTTTCTAAAGAAGCAACGTAAAAGGGATCTTCATCTTGTAATAAATGTTTTACCTCTAAAGCAAAAATATTTTTTTCACTTGCAGTATAAAAATAACTGAAATTCTGATTTATTTTAAATGGAGTAGCACTTTCTCTTTCAGAAATATCACTTAACACTCTAGAATTAACGTTATCTGTTCTAAACTCATTAGAGAAACGCCCCGTTACATCATAATTTAATTGATTGTTATAATCTTTTTTATAAACTGAGCTAAATCGAAACAAACCTGTATTACTTGTCTGATCTGTTACATTATCAACAAAATCATCTGGCGTAGTAGGGTCTATATAATCAATATCTCTAATATTTCTTTGTCCGTTACTATTACTAGACCAAATTAAGAAACCGCTTAAATCTAATTTTTTGTTTGGTGAATAGCTAAAGTTAAAAGCAGACAATTTGGTTTCAATTTTATTTGCATTCCTAGCACTTGCATTTAAAAAACCAATACCGGCATCTCCAATATTAATGTTTGTTCCGTTTGATGGACTTTGACTCTGAAAACCGCCACCAAAACTTCTTACATCTCTCCTACTTAATACAACATCACCAATATTGTTTACATCTCCAATAACATTTAAAGTATATTTTGGCGTGTAGTAAAACAGTTTTGGCTGAAAAAGATACAAGCCATCATCTGGCGAATTTCCTGCACCTGCAGTTATATCTCCAAACCAAAAATTCTTTTTACCTTGTTTTAACTTCACATTAATAGCAACCCGGTCTTGGTTGTTTTGAACGCTACTTAATTGATTTACATCCGAATAATTTCTTAGAACTTGAATTTTATCAACTGCATTAGAAGGAATATTTTTTGTAGCTAATTTTGTATCACCACTAAAAAACTCCTTGCCGTCTACCATTATTTTTTCAACGACTTTTCCTTCAACTTCTATTTCACCGGCGTCATTTAATTCTACTCCAGGCAACTTTTTTAATACATCTTCTAATTTTCTTTCAGAACCATTTTTAAACGAATCTGCATCGTAAATTATGGTATCCCCTTTTATGGTTACTGGCATTTTAGAAACCAAACTAATTCCGTCTAACATACTGTCTTCAAACATCTTGTAAGTACCAGACATATCGGCTTCCTTAGTCGTCATAAATTGACTAATTTCTTTAAAACCTATGTAACTAATTTTAATATTGTAGACGGTATTTTTTTTAAGATCTAGTTTAAAATTTCCTTTTGCATCTGTAAAACCAAAAGAAGCAATTTTTTTTGCAACAGTATCTAATGCAATAACGTTTGCCATTTCTAAAGGTGCGCCAATAGAATCTTTAACAACCCCTCTTAAATTAATTTGAGCCATAGAAACCCAAGACACCATAAAAATAGCAAGAAATATAATTTTTTTCATTTGTATTTTGTTGTTCATTACGTTGTGATAGAATAATTAATTTCTTCGACCGCCGCTTCTTCTACTTTTAAATTGTTCTTTTAGTTCTGCTGTTTTCTCTTTTACAATTTTGTTGTAATCTTCTCTATTTACCTCTTTTCCTTTTGTTGGTCTTTTTATTTCTACTGCTTCTGATGGATTTAATGCAATTTCTGTACACAACATTGTTGTTCTTCCTTCATTTATCTCTAAGATTAAACCTGGCAAACCAAAATAAACTCCTGGCCCAGAACTTACTGGTATTTGAGGTGTGTACCATGCAGTTACGGCTACCATTTTTACAGCGTCTTTTTCAGTAGCTGTTTTGGTAGAATCTTTCTTTTTAGTATTTCTTCTTCTACTAAAAATACTTCCCCAATCAATTGTATTATCTACTTTAACCATGGTTGCTTTATAGCAAGTATATTGCCCAATCTTCTTGGTTTCCGCGCCCATTTCCCACTTTGGTTGATCCATTGCCTCCATGACCCTAAAACGCTTGCTAAATTGCTCAACATCTTCAATCATTTCTTTACTCTTAAGGTTTTTATAGATAGAACCTTGCCCGTTGTTACTTCCCCATCTTCGGGCTGCAGTTCCTGGAGCGTCTAATTTTACATTCTCCTTAAAAGAAGATTCTGTTTTATTAAAATTTAGTGTAAACGTTTTTTCTAAATAATTTTTAAAACGAGCCATCATTTGTTTCTTTTGCTGCTCACTCATTTGGTCTCCGAATCGACTCATATCCATGGTTCTTTTAGACATGTAAGTAGCCTTTCCTTGAAAGTCTTTTTGAGCAAATGTAGTGACAGTAACAATTGCAAGTAGGAATGTAAAAATTGATTTCATATGAATTGGTTTTATTTTTTTCAAAAGTACTCTTATTAATTTTTGATAAGACTTAAAAAAAACTTAAAAGTTTAACTTTAATTTTAAAAAATTAAACAAAAAATCAGCCTCCCATTTTAATTTTCATTCCATTACCGTCTCTAGTCCTGTAAAGATCCATCATCTCTTTCGTTTTTTCTATAGAAATCTTACCAAATTTTTGTCGAGTAACTATTTTTCCTTTCGCAGGTTCATTGATTTTATTGATTTCTTTTAGGTTTAATATGATCTCTGAACATACAATGGTTAAATCTCCATCATTAACTTCTAATATTAATCCAGGTAAACCTCCATAATTACTTGGTCCATTACTAATCGGAACATCTGGAGTATACCAAGCAACTAGGGTTGTTTTTTTTGTTACTTTTTCTTCCTTTACTTCACCATCAATCATATTAATTTCAAT
>ERZ1048068.217-NODE-217-length-53616-cov-13.204701_pt1 | contig 53616 bp, 50 predicted proteins | sample MGYA00383098_ERZ1048068 | MGnify/ENA primary metagenome ERZ1048068 (study PRJEB29581, sample SAMEA5548368) | metagenome | biome: marine; feature: coastal; material: water | depth 1 m | study: Short-term variability in the microbial, nano- and picoplankton...
CGGGCAGGCTGTTGCAGACAAGGTCAGTGAGTCACTCTTCAATGGTGAAGATCTAACGGGCTGGAGTGGGGATGCCAAGTTCTGGTCGGTGAAGGATGGCGTCATTCACGGCACCACGCACGAGCACAAGGCTAATGGCAATACCTTCCTCGTCTATCAGGGCGAGGATGTCGGTGATTTTCATCTCAGCTTCGAAGCACGCTGTGTGGATAACAATTCGGGTGTGATGTTTCGTAGCTCACTGGTGAAGGGGAATCCTTTTGCGATGGCAGGCTACCAGTGTGACATTCACCCCAAAGCCCCCTTCACGGCGATGATCTATGGTGAGCGTATGGGCAAGCGCGGTATTATTATCACGCGGGGCCAGAAGATGGTGATTGATGAGGGTGGTAAGAAGAATGTTATTTCTCAGGAGAAACCTAAGGCTGTTGATATCAGTGACTGGAACACTTATGAGGTTATCTGCAAGGGCAACCACATCATCCAAAAGCTCAATGGCAAGGTGGCGATTGACTTGGTTGACAATGACCCCGGTAAGTTACTCAGTGGCAAAATTGGTCTGCAACTACACGCAGGCGTGCCGATGAAGGTGGACTTCCGCAATATCACGCTGCAGCGCCTCGACAAGTAGGGTAGGCCTTATTCGTGGGTAGGAGATTTCTCTCTCGGCCCTTGACTCTATTCTATCGGTTGAGACATCAATACTTAGGTCTTACTCCTTTGGGTCTTCACTGTGTTTTCCATTGTATTTACCAAGCAGAAACCACAGCAAGACGAGCCCGACTAGTCCAGCAATAAGACCAGGCCATAGCTGCTCGGTCACGCCTGCTAGGATGAAGCCTGGACACAGAGCGAAGCCGGCGGCAATCAGAGCATAGGGCATCTGAGTCCTCACGTGCTCAAAGGGCTCAATGCCCGACGCTAGTGAGGAGACAATGGTGGTGTCGCTGATTGGTGAGCAGTGGTCTCCAAAGACCGCGCCACTGAATGCGGCTGCAATGACTGAGGGGATCATAGAAGGAACCGCGCTATGGACCGCTGCATCTGGGCTGCCTATCGATGCTGCCAAGGGGATGACCAAAGGGATGACGATTCCCATGGTTCCCCAGCTGGTGCCAGTGAGAAAGGAGATACTTGCAGCAGCCAGAAAAATAAGCCCTGGCAGAAACCAGTCGGGGACGGTTCCTGAGAGTAACTGCCCAATCCAGACGCCTGCATCAAGCTGCTTGAGGCTCGAGCTCAGTGCCCATGCGGCAACCAATATGAGTGCGGGAGCGAGCATGCGCTCCATTCCGCCCATAAAGGCTTTGCCATAGGAGACCGGTGCGCTGCGCGGATAAACTAGAGCTGCGACTAAGCAGGTGCTGAGACCTGTGAACACAAGCATCAGTGCGGTGTCGGCGGCGGCAAAGGTATCGAACCACTGAGCATCCGATGCCCCGCTTCCTCCATGCAGAGCTTGAGAGCCGCTCCACCACAGACTGGTGGGCAGCATGATCAGCATGAAGAGCAGCGGAAGCCACACCGTGTGCAGACCTGCGCCTTGTTGTTGAGCACTTTTAGCCAGCTCCACGTCTGCCGCGGCTGTCGCGGCTGGGATGTCATCATTGGGGTTAGATCTCTTGGAAGCTGTCGAAATGATGTTCCAGCGGCGGTGGATCACAATAGCCACCAGTATTAGAGTGAACCAGCAGTAATAATTTCCTGGTAGCGAGGCCAGGAACATAGAGTAGGGGTTCGCCTCGATTTGCGCCGCGTTCAGGCCTTCTTTGATCATCGATAGTTGGTAGGCGATCCAAGTTGAAAGTAAAGCTACACAAGCTACGGGGCTACTTGTGGAATCAACAATATAGGCCAAGCGACTTCTGGGGCTGCCGGTGCGATCATAGACCGGCCGCATGGTGCTGCCAACCAACATGCTGTTGGCGAGACCGTCAAAAAAACATCCGAAGCCGAGGGCATACGTGACCCATTCCATCCTCCTAGATCCGTGTTTGGCTCCAGCGGTGAGCCGATTGACAAGGGTTGAGACGCCACCGCCGCCATTGAGTAGTCCGACAAATCCACCCATGATAAGCGTGAACATCAGCACGCAGAGGTTCCAACGGCTTTGCAATGCAGGGAGCAGTAAGTCATTAAGCAGAAAAAGAGGCGATCCCGATGCCGAGGGGGCGAGTATGACGGCTCCAGCCAATGCTCCTCCCGCAAGGCCCAGAAGTGCCGAGCGGAATACAAATACCAAGGTCAAGGCGCATAGGCTAGGTAGGACAGGGGTGCAGGCCCATTCTGCCTGTCTGCTTATCAGCAAAAGAATGGGCCAGATTGTGAGGATGATAACGTTTCGTGAAAACCGCATGTGGGGTATGCTGATGGAGGTCGCCGCTGATGGCGAGTCCCAATGAGACGATTTCTTGCTACGTGGAGAGGATCAAATCACCTGCAATACTTAGGTCTTGGCATCTGGCTGTGGGTTTCTTCGGTTCTTGATGCCCTTATTTTAGTGGTGAATTTGTCAATTCTGGCTTGCCAGATGATCATTCTCTGGTATCTACCCCATCCCGCGCGGTGTGCAGGACTGTCCAGACGGACTATTATACCGGTTTTGATTTATCCTCTAGTGAGAGTAAATCAGCGTTATGAGCACACCTACCAACATTATAAAACACACCACCTCATAAGGATATGGCACGTATTTTCGGTATTGAAATTCCGAATGAGAAGCGCATCGAAGCTTCTCTTCCCTACATCTATGGCGTTGGCCCATCAACGGCAAAACGCATTCTCGAGCAAGCAGGAGTGGATTCTGACATCCGCACCGGCCAGCTTACTGAAGAGCAACTCGTAAAGATTGCTCAAGTCATCACATCAGAAGGTATCCTCATTGAGGGTGATCTTCGTCGTGAAAAGCAAGCAGCCATGAAGCGCTTGCAGGCTATTAACTGCTACCGCGGAATTCGCCACAAGGTGGGACTTCCTGTGCGTGGCCAACGCACAAGCACCAACGCACGAACCCGCAAAGGTAAGAAGCGCACAGTTGGAGTAGCTAAGTAACCCACTAAAACAGAAAATTTATTATTATGTCTGAAGAAGAAATCAAAGACGACGCAGCTGAAACACCAGTTGCTGAGGAAGCTAAAGCGCCAGAAGCGACTGCAGCTGAAGCGCCTGGTGAGACGCCTGCCGCAGAAGCTGGAGCAGCTGGAGAAGCATCTGCTGAAGATGCACCCAAGGCACCAGAAAAGAAGCGTGACATTTTCGCTGAGATTGCTGGTGGTGAAGAAGAGCAAATTCGTATTCACAAGGCCAAGAAGAGCAAGAATGTTCAAACGGGTATTGTGCACATTACCGCTACTTTCAACAACACATTGGTGAGCGTCACGGACGTCAACGGCAATGCAATTGGTTGGTCAAGTGCTGGCAAGATGGGCTTCAAGGGATCACGTAAGAGCACAGCATACGCTGCTCAAGTGGTTTGCCAAGATGCCTGCCGCCAAGCAATGAGCCACGGCTTGAAGGAAGCAGAAGTTCGCGTCAAGGGACCTGGTTCCGGCCGTGAGTCTGCAGTTCGTGCCGTTCAAGGCCTCGGGGTCAACATTTCCGCTATTAGGGATGTTACACCGATACCGCACAACGGCTGCCGTCCAAAGAAAGCACGTCGCGTGTAATTATTCATCATCTACTAACTCTTTAACTTATTTCATATCATGGCTCGTTACACTGGCCCCAAAGATAAAATCAGTCGTCGTTTCGGCGTCGCCCTATTCGGTCCTTCTAAAGCCCTCGAACGTCGTGCATTCCCTCCTGGGCAGCATGGTGTCCGCGCAGGTCGCCGCAAGAAGTCAGACTACGCAGTCGCTCTCGGAGAGAAGCAAAAGCTTCGTTTCCAGTTCGGCGTGCTTGAGAAGCAATTCCGCCTATACTATGCAGAGGCAAGCCGTCGCCGTGGGGTGACTGGTGAAGTTCTCTGCCAACTCCTTGAGCTCCGTCTCGACAACGTCTGCTACCGTCTCGGTCTGGGTAACACCCGCTCCGCGTCACGCCAGATGGTCAACCACGGACACATTGAGGTCAACGGTAAGCGTGTTGATGTCCCAAGCTACCAATGTAAGCCTGGTGACGTAATCACTGTGCAGGACAAGCCAAGCTCACAGCAGCTCGGTCTCCGTTACATGGATCTGACTCAAGCTGTTCCACTTAAGGACTGGCTCACACTCGATCGTGCAGGCATGAAGGGTAGCATTACCCGTGTTCCAGAAAACGATGACTTTGACCACCAGGTCAACGTTCAGCTCGTTGTGGAACTCTACTCTCGTTAATCGAGCAAGGATTCAAACGACCTCACGGTCCGATATATTTACAGCCGGCGGTGTGCATTGCATACCGCCGGTTTTTTATGCATGGCTAGCTACTTGCTAGCGGTCATTTGCTTTTTGAGCCAAATCTCAACCCAGATAGGGGCAAAGGGCACTAACGATGCCATGAAGATCCAGAATGGCGGCACGATGTTCCATTTTTGCTTAAGCATTGTATCCAGCAGTGCGGCACAGAAAATACAAAAGAGGACGCCATGAAGCATACCCACTATTTTTACAGCTTGAGGCTCACCCCAGATGTATTTCAGGGGCATGGCAATACCTAGCAATATGAGATAGGATAAAGCTTCGACCATGCTGATGATGCGAAGACGACCAAGTGGAGAACTGAGCATGAGCATTTGATAGTGGTTGATGACGAAAATGACAAGAATTTGGTCTTTGGATTTTTGGTAGTAAAATTTAGACTGCGGTATGCAGCGAGGAATGTTGGAATGTTTTTTGGTGTCTTTGAAGTTAGGCTTAACGTCTTTTGGCGGCCCTGTTGCGCACCTTGGTTACTTTAGAGAAACCTATGTGGAGCGTGGCAAGTGGTTGAGCGAAAAGCGCTTTGCTGAGCTCTTGGCATTGACCCAGTTTTTACCGGGGCCGGCGAGTAGCCAGCTTGGCGCGGCCATAGGTTACGAGCGAGCAGGTTGGCTGGGAGGCCTTGCAGCTTGGTTTGGGTTCACCTTGCCATCGGCCTTGGCGATGATTGCTTTCGCAGTGGGCATGGGCAGTATTCAAGATTGGTTTGGTGTCGGCTGGCTGCACGGGCTAAAACTAGCTGCGATTGCTGTTGTGGCGGTTGCTTTGTTAGGTATGCGTAAAGGTTTATGCCCACGTTGGCCTGAAATGATTTTAGCGATCGTGGCCTTGGTCGTTCTTAGGGTGCTGCCTGAGCTGTGGATTCAGCCTGTGGTCATTCTCATGGGTGGGGTTTTGGGGGGTATGGTATTTCACAAGGAAGAGGCTGGGTCTCAAGCTGAGCAATCGCGGCATGTGCATCAGGCAAAGAAGGAAGGTCTGCCGCTGCGAGGACTGGTGGTCATCAGCCTAGTGATGGTGGCTATGATTGTTGTGCCATTACTCGTCCAGGGTGGTCGAGATGCGCAAGCAACGGGTGGCCTGTTTCGCGCTGGAGCTCTGGTCTTTGGTGGCGGGCATGTTGTCCTGCCATTGCTTGAGTCGAGCACGGTCGACACTGGCATGGTTACCAAGGATACGTTTTTGGCGGGTTACGGTGCTGCTCAAGCAGTGCCCGGGCCGCTTTTTACTTTTGGTGGTTTTTTGGGAGCTGCTATTGGGGTTTTTGGCAATGCGTGGGTCGGTGGAGCCGTCGGTATTGTGGCTATTTTTCTGCCGGGGATGTTGCTGCTCGCAGCTGGGCTGCCAGTCTGGAATCGACTCAAAGAATTTGCCTGGGCACGAGCTGGTGTACGGGGAGCCAATGCGACGGTGGTTGGGCTACTAGCCGCAGCGTTGTTGGGGATGCTAACTAGCGCGAATGTCGGAGGCTTGCTAGATGGTATCGGGATTTTTCTGCTGGCATTGGCTATTTATTTTAAATGGCTGCCAGTGTGGTTGCTGGTCATTATGGCAGCGGTGCTCGGTGGCTTGATTGTGTGATTAGCTGTTTTTACCTGAGTCTAGGCACTACAATCTTTGACGGCCCTGGCAAGAAATTGAAACGGATCATCTGATGTGGGTACATATTCCTGACCTATAAAGCCATCAAAGCCTGTCGCTTTTATTGCCTGAGCAATCGCTGGGTAGTTGAGCTCTTGGGTCTCGTCAAACTCATGTCTACCGGGAACCCCTGCAGTATGATAATGGCTGATGTGTTGGTGATAGGTTTGAATAGTTCGTATCACATCACCCTCCATGATTTGCATGTGGTAGATATCGTAGAGTAGTTTGAAATGAGGTGAGCCAATTCGTTCACAAAGTGCTGCACCCCATGCTGTGTGATCACACTGGTAATCTGGGTGGTCTATTTTTGAATTGAGCAGTTCCATGACAAGGGTGATGCCATGTTGCTTTGCCAGTGGGATGAGTGGCGCGATGCCAGTTGCACAGTGTGCAAGGCCCTGCTCGTCATCGATGCCCTCTCGATTGCCTGAGAAGCAGATGACCTGCTTCACGCCCAGGGCTGATGCTGCCGGAATGAGCTCACGGTAAATGGCGTGTAGAGCTTGGTGAAATGATGGTTTGTTAAATCCTTTCTCAATTTCACCGATGTCGTTTTCATCAGGGTGAGCTGCGGTAATGGAGCATTCGAGCCCTTGGCTCTGTGCGGCGGGAATTTCATCAAGCTTGAGTAAGTCGATACCTGTAATGCCCATTGAGAGGCATTTCTGACAAAGCTCATCGAGTGGAGTGGAGCCGAAGCACCAGCGGGAGACAGAATGTTTGATCATGGTTGCAAGAAGGCAAAGCTATAATATAATGAAATGTGAATGGGAAGTTTAGCTTCCCAAGATTGATGAAAAACTTTTGCAACCCAGAGACCGTTTAGGTGTTTTATGGGGGAGAAAGTGAATTAAATGATTTGATTACAACATTATGAAAGCAGGTATTATCGGACTAGTTGGAGCCCTTGTCATCGGCGGGGCAGGTGGATTTATGGTAGGTAAAAAATCAACGCCAAGTGCCGATAATGCCGCAGATGATGAGGCACGCTCAGCTCGTCGTAATAATGAGTCGTCATTGTCTTATTCATCTGCGAGGTCTGCTGCGCCATCTGACGCAGACAAAGGCAAACGTGGACCGAGAGTAGACAGTGCAGCTGATGCCATGTCCTTACCCGGCCAGAACAACAGATTGCGGTCGTTAATGGATTATTATGCTGGGTTGGGCCCTTCGGAATTTAAAGAAGAAGCAGAAAAGCTAGAGGAACTACCATGGAGCGAGCGCATTATGGTTGGCTATCTGCTATTTGCACGCTGGGGAGAAGAGGATCCAACAGCGGCGATGGCCTACACCAAGACGATGGGCTTCACAGGTGTCTTTGTGAAAAAAACAGTCGTTCAAAGCTGGGCTTCAAAGCGCCCTCAGGAAGCTGCCGATTACTACGCAGCCAATGCGAGTGATTTCCGCATGGGCTCGATGATGGGAGGACGAGGACGCGGAGGAGGCTCTGCAGCCTCGGTCATCGCAATGGAGTGGGCACGTCAGGATAGCGAGGGGGCAATGACTTGGGCAAAATCACTCGAAGCAAGTGACCAAAGTGATGCTATGAAGGGGATTTTCAGGCAGGCGGCCACTGATGATCCGGCTAGGGCAGCAGGTATGCTGGGCTCAATTACTGATGATAAAGCACGAGAAAGTGCCCAGAATACGATTGCCCGAGAGTGGGGTGGCAAGGACTGGAATGCAACTAAGTCTTGGATCGCAGGTTTGCCATCCGACCAGCAAGAGGCGGCTACGGCAGGCGCGTTGCGGGGATTGGCGGATACTGATGCTGCAGCAGCTGCCGCTGAGATCGGAAGCCTGTCCGAGGGTAATGATCTCAATGACACCATGCGCAGTATTGCCCGCAAGTGGGGGCGTGATGACCCCAAGGCCTCAGCCGAGTGGGTGATGGAAAATGGTAATGAATCTTCTCAGGCTCAAAGTATTGGTAGTGTGATGTCCTCATGGGCCAGCAAGGACCCAGTAGCCGCATTGGATTTTGTTAACGAGCAGGAGGAGGGTAAGGTACGTGATAGCGCAGCCTCATCTTTCGTCATTGCTAATCAGGCAGGTGATATTGCCCAGAATATCAGGCTGGCAGAGACGATAGGTGATGAGGGCATGCGTCGGCGTGCGATTGGCATTACAGCCACGGCTTGGATGCGCCAAGACAAAGAGGCGGCAGGTCAATATCTTGATACGACTGAAGCCTTGAATGATAAATCAAGGCAGCGGATCAAGCGCTTCGCTGAGGGTGGCGGGCACTGATAGCTAGGTTGCCTTACTTGCTGCAGCTTCCTTTTCGATATCTTCGATCAAGTCGAGCTCAGGGCGAAAATCGGCTGCATGGTAGGAGCTCCTCACGAGCGGGCCACTGGCAACGTGACGAAACCCTTTGGCTAGTGCGATCTCCTTGTATTCGTCGAATTTCTCAGGCTTGATGTAATTGACCACTGGAAGGTGTCGCGGAGAAGGGCGAAGATATTGCCCCATGGTGAGAACAGTTACGTCATGCGCTCGCAAGTCGTCCATGGCTTGGATGATTTCGTTCTCTTTTTCCCCGAGTCCGAGCATTAGTCCACTCTTGGTGACTACCTTGCCCCCAGCGATGGCCTTGGCTTTTTTGAGCACGGTGAGTGAGCGTTGATACTTGGCACGGCTTCGGACTAGTGCAGTGAGTCGCTCAACGGTCTCGATGTTGTGGTTGAAGATGTGTGGGCGAGCACTCATGCAGAGCTCGAGGGCGAAGTCCTTGTCGTTGAAGTCTGGGGTCAGAACTTCGATAATGATACCTGGGTTGTGGCTACGAACTGCTTCGATCACATTACGGAAGTGCTCAGCACCTCCGTCGCGTAAGTCGTCTCGTGCTACCGCAGTGATGACGACGTGCGATAGATCCATGCGCTTGCAGGCTTCGGCAACGCGTTGAGGCTCATCTGCCTCGAGGGCATCGGGGCGAGCAGTCTTAACAGCACAGAATCCACATGCACGGGTGCACTTTTCACCAGCGATCATAAAGGTCGCTGTGCCGTGGCTCCAGCATTCCCAGCGATTTGGGCATTGGGCTTCTTCACAAACGGTGACCAGATTGAGGTCGCTGACTAAAGATTTTGTCGACCAAAATTTGGGGTCATTAGGTAAACGGACCTTGATCCAATCGGGCTTGCGCTCGGTGTGGAGGGCTGGGTCCATTTTCATCTTTGGGCCGTGGCAATTCATACCATTGTTGTAACCACGGAGCTCCAAGTTTCAAGTTTGAAGTTTGGCAGCTCATGGAATGTGAAGCTCAAATGATGATTCGGCGGCATGTTTGCCGTTGATGAGCAATTCGATCTTGTGAATCCCTTGGTAATGGCGCCGGGTGGTAACCTTCTTGAAGGGGTGCGATTTTTCCAAGGTGACCGATTGTCCGGGCTTGAGACGTAGGTTTTTCCATTTGAAGACCTTCGCCGAGCTTTGTCCATTCGCCTTAACGTAGTGAACCGCATAGTCGAAGACGAGGTATTGCTTTTCGGTGGCACAAGAGGTGATATTGACTGCCATACCGAGGGGTTCTCCCAGCATGAGGTGCTTGTGAGAGAGGATCGGGGCCTCCACGCTTAGTTGTGGTTTGCGAGTGAAACCCAGTAGAGAAAAGACCTCAGGGTGGCCCTCTTTGACTAGGGTTCTGGTTGCGTGCCGTATGATCCACTCTCGTGCGGTTACTCTCTCGGCTTGCCACGATTTACATGTTGCGATGACCAGTTTGGGGTGGTCCTTGGAAATGTCATTCAAGTTGTTGGCAACCGAACGTCTTACGTAATCAGAGGGGTCGTCTTTGAGGTTTTCAAGCAAGGAGATGACAGGCGCTGGGTTTGCGATGTATTGCGGTAGCTGTTTACCCCACGGCAATCGAGGTCTCATTCCTTCAGATGCCAGTCTACGAACGTGTTCGTCGCTGTCCAAGCACCAGATGAGCATTTGGTTGTAGGCCTCCTCTGGATGAACTTCTAAAAAAGACCGGATGGCAAACTCAGCGGTAAAAAGAGGGGTTAGCTTGCGCAATAATGGTAAGGAGATCTTTGGGTGGTTTAACCCAAATTTGGCAATGTAATCGACGACGGGCCACGCAGCGAAATAATATTGGTGGTCTTGATCAGGCTCTGGCCAATGTTTTTTGATTTCGTCAAGGATGCGTGCAGTCTCGGGAAAAGACGATGGTAGATGCACGCTCATAACGGTGATCAGGTGTCTGACACGATCTTTGAGCTCGAGTTGATCGAGTGACGAAAGGGCATTCCGCCTGAAGCTATCCTGGCAAAAGCATGCTCCAGCAGAGTCGAGCGCATCAATGATGCGATCGACTGCAGCCTCGCCTAGGCCATCTTTCGTTAGTGCATGTTCCGCCATTACTCAGTGAGCAGTTCTTACTTTTTCATGGCAATGTATTTTGCTGCAGAGAGCAAGCGGATTTCATTGTTTTCATGGATGGACATTTGCTGATTTCAAGCGATGCTCACGCGCGTGTCCACAAGCTCATCGATATTAGAAAATCGCCAGCCTGAGTTATTAGCTCCTGCGGGTAATTGGGATTGTGCCCGTGCGGCGGTGGCCAATGGTGCAGATGCTATTTTCTTTGGGCTGCCCAAATTTAATGCCCGTCTGCGTGCTGATAATTTTACTGAGGAGGATCTCCCTGAGTTGATGGAGTTCCTGCACAAGCATGGTGTTCGTGGCTTCGTTACCATGAATACGCTTATTTTCACGGGTGAGATGGGGGCGGCGGAGCAGCAGCTTCGTTTGCTCGATGCCAGTGGTGTCGATGCCATTATTGTGCAAGATTTGGGGCTTGCTCGTTTGGCGCGCCACGTTGCTCCTCAGCTCGAAATTCATGCGTCGACGCAAATGACAATCACTTCGCCCGAGGGTCTTCAATTTGCAGATCAGCTTTACCAACTGGATCGAGCAGTGTTGGCCAGAGAGTTATCCTTGAAGGAGATTGGAAAATTTAACCCTGCCGAATGTGTGCCGCTGGAAGTCTTTGTTCACGGCGCTCTCTGTGTCGCTTATTCTGGGCAGTGCTTAACAAGCGAGAGTCTTGGTCAAAGGTCGGCGAACCGCGGCGAGTGTGCCCAGGCTTGCCGGATGCCTTATACGCTCGTCATTGATGGTGTTGAGCGTGACATGGAGGAGGTGCGGTATCTGCTCAGTCCTCAGGATCTTGCAGCAGTTGATTTGATTCCAGATCTGGTGAAGCAGGGTGTTGTCTCCTATAAGATCGAAGGTCGTTTGAAATCACCTGAGTATGTTGCCGCTATCACGAAGGTGTATCGCAAGGCGATTGATGCTGCAGTGGCAAATACAGAGAGCCCGATCACGCAAGAGGATCGCTACACAATGGAAATGACTTTTTCCCGGGGCTTGTCAACGGGGTGGCTGGAGGGCACCAATCACCCGCGATTGACGCACGGTAAATTTGGTAAGAAACGCGGTGTTTATATTGGTGAAGTCATAGCCGCCGAACGTGGCTGGGTTGAGGTTGAGCTATCTTCGGATAATCACGTGAAAGCTGGTGATGGAGTCGTTTTTGATGCTGGTGAAAATCGTGACCAAGAGCAAGGTGCGCGTATATGGGAGGTCAAGGGCAAGCGCCTGTTATTCCATCGCGATCAGAGTGGCTTGGACTGGAAACGTATCGAAGTCGGGCAGAAGGTTTGGAAAACTGATGACCCAAAACTCAATAATGCACTCAAGGCTAGCTGGAAAAATGCCAAGCTAAGACCTGTGCGCGAGAGCCTGCAGATGACTGTCTCAGGGAGTGCAGGAGGGCCTATGGTGCTCACTAGCAGGGGGGTTTCTGTCTCATCATCTGAGATGCTCGAGCCGGCGCAAACAAAGCCTTTCACCACCCAATTTCTTGAAAAGCAGCTAGGTCGACTGGGTGAGACATCATGGCAGCTCGGGGCATTGGACAATCAACTCATAGGTGCTGTGATGATGCCGGTATCAGCAGTGAATCGGCTTCGGCGTGCGCTGGTGGAGGCATTGGAGATACATAAGCCTGAGCCTCCATTACGAGTATCCTCTGCTGGTGAGCTGAAAGATCTATTACCTGTTCGTGAACCAGACGAGTGCCATCAGCGCGAGTTGTCGGCCCTGTGCCGATCCATGGAACAGATCGAGGCGGCACTTGAAGTGGGGGTGAGCAACGTTTATGTCGATTTTGAAGATGTTAGGCGTGGTAAAGATGCGGTGGCTCTGGTCAGGCAAAGTCACGGTGCCCGAGTGCACCTGGCCACGCCTAGAATCCAAAAATCAGGTGAGGCTGGATTTTTCAAGGTCGTCGAACGCGCCGAACCTGACGGTGTGTTGATCCGCAACTTAGGTGGGATCGCTCATTTTAAAGATCGCACTGACCTCTATAAAACCGGTGATTTTTCCCTGAACTGTGCGAATCCAATCACAGCGCGTATTCTCAAGGAGGAGGGGAGACTTGATCATCTGACGGTTTCCTATGATCTCAATATTAATCAGGTGCTAGATCTTTTGTTGGCCGCGCCCTCGGATTGGTTTGAGCTCACATTGCATCAGCACATGCCGATGTTTCACATGGAGCATTGTGTGTTTTGCACCTTCATGAGTGAGGGTACGAGTATTTTGGATTGTGGTAAGCCCTGTGAAAAGCATCACGTTGAACTTAAGGATCGAGTTGGCCAATTACACACTTTGAAAGCTGATGTAGGCTGCCGTAATACACTGTTCAATGGACTCGCCCAGACAGGGGCTCGGTTTTATAACCAAATGCGTGGCACTGGCTTGCGCAGGTTCCGCGTTGATTTTCTCGACGAGAAGAATGCTGAGGCACGCCAAACGCTACAAGCTTACCAGCAGCTTTTATCGGGTGAAACATCAGGCCATCACCTTTGGCAGGATTTGGATGTGATGGAGAAGCTGGGTGTGACCGAGGGGACTCTTGAGGTGAAGTAGTTAGCTGCTTACTAGGGGCTAGGGTTCGTAGCGATAGACTGTTTGTGATCCAGCACGAAGATAAATGAGCGGGATCGTGGTTGTGGTGACGCGGTAGATGTGGTTCCAGTTTTGATGGGCTACTTTGACACTGCTTTTGCCGACAACTTTGAGAATGATTGCGGTATGATTCTCGTCGGTGTAGGCGTAAGGATAGCGTGCGTTTTTAAACTGAATGATATCACCCGGACGGACACCTTCAGTCTGCCAGTGGATACGTCGGCCCCATACGTATCCGCCTCGGTGTCTTATGCCAGCGTGGCGATAGGCGAGATTAGCTAGGCCCCAGCACTGACCGTCACCGACTTTTTTGCCGATATTTTGTTCCGCAAAAGCGACAATTTTTTTTGCACTAGGGCTGGGTTTGCCAATTTGCCTGACAACGGGTCTGTATTTCTTCTTTAGTCCGCTTTTGCTGCCATAATCCGAATCCTGCGAACAGGATATGGCACAGCTAATGCTTAGCATGGTGACCATACTTAGTCGGAACATGGAGTAAATATTCATCGTGTATAGCCTAGGTGTAGCAGTGAGTATCAAAACATTGTGTCTGTCATATATATAGGGGTGATGCTAGAGGTCAAGTTGTCGTTCAGGTGCAATCACTAGGTTTTTTTGTTTCTATGTGAATAAAGATTCTTCTGATCACGTCTACTAGGCATGAAACACAAGAAATCATGGCATAAGTCGATAGTGGTAGCGGTAGTGTCAGCAGTGATGTTGTCTAGTTGTGTCACCTCCTATGATAGGAGCGGCAGGCCCATACAGACCGTTGATCCTGCGGCTGCGGCTGTGGGTGCTGTGTTCATCGGTGCTATCGCATATTCCGCGGGTAAGAATAACGAAAGTCACCGCTATCATCGTTACCATCGCCCGCGCAGACATCATGGTTGTCACTAATCGTCTGATCTGAGCCTTTTGGGATACTTTGCACGGCTGGATAGGTGTATATTTTGCTCGTAAGGTAATCGGCTATGCCTTATCGAATGGGGCAGTGGAAAGTGCAGATTACAAAGTTAGGCTGGATATTTTTGAAGGTCCTCTTGATCTTTTATTATACCTTATCAAGAAAGATGAGGTTGATATTCACACCATTTCTATCGAGCGGATCACAAAGCAGTATCTCGATTACATCGATACTTTTAAGATGCTGAACATTGATTTGGCCTCTGAATTTATCGTAATGGCGGCAAATCTGATGTATATCAAAAGCAGAACATTGTTGCCCAAGTCTGTTCAACCTCCGGAGGAAGACATGGAGGAAGATGATCCGCGTTGGGAACTGATTCGCCAGCTAATCGAGTATAAGAAGTTCAAAGATGCGGCTGGTTTTCTGTCTCGTAAGGAGACTGAGCAGGAAGATCTTTTTGCTCATGTGCCAGAGAAGGTAGCACCGCCAGCTGATGAGGATGAGCCGCTACCGGATGTCAATATTTTTGACCTTATACGTGCGTTTCAAAACGTATTGAAACGCTTCGAGGAATCGACAGATCTGGGTGATATTGTCGATGATCGTTACACGGTGGCTGACAAGATTGAATATTTGCTGGGCGCGATGAGTCCCGGAGGCTCTGTGCAGTTCTCGTCATTGTTTGCCGAAGCAACATCGAAGACGGAGGTGATCGTTACTTTCCTCGCCGTGCTTGAGCTAATGAAGATGAATCAGTTCAAAATCAGGCAAGAGAGTGTGCTTGGTGAGATCGAGGTAATGCGAAAAGAGGTGGTTTAGATTCAGCTAACCAAGCTGGGTTTTTGCCCAGTAATAAGTTCTTACGATAGTTCTATTATGAGCATCGCTAGTGTGCCTGCAACCAGTTCGACCCGGTGCCGGTATCTACCTTGCATGGGATGTCATGAGGCAGGGCCATCGCGGTCTCCATCTGGTTTACAATTTTAGCTGGGAGTGTTTGCTGCTCGCTGAGATGTAGGTCAAATAGAAGTTCATCGTGGACCTGGAGAATAAGTTTTGTTTTTGATTTTTCCTGGCTGAGTAAATGGTCGACTTTGATCATGGCCATTTTGATCATATCCGCAGCAGAACCTTGCACAGGGGCATTGATGGCAGCCCGCTCAGCACCACTCCGGATTGTTCCATTCTGTGAGTCGATGTTTCTGATCCAGCATTTGCGTCCGCCAAGTGTAGTGACGTACCCATTCTGCTTTGCGGACTCAATGGTGTTGTCCATATAGTCTTTAATTCCAGGGTATTGCTTGAAGTAAGTTTCGATGATTTCACTAGCTTCACTACGACCAATTCCGAGTCGTTGTGATAGCCCAAATGCCGAAATGCCGTAAATGATGCCGAAGTTGACCATTTTAGCACTTCGGCGCATATCGGAGGTGACTTCATCCATACTGGTGTTGAAGACCTTGGCGGCAGTCGCTGAGTGAATGTCCAGCTCGTCCTTGATGGCTTGAATCATAGACTCATCACCAGACAGGGCAGCCATGACTCGAAGTTCAACTTGTGAGTAATCAGCGGCAAGTAGAGTGTGCTCTGCATCTCGTGGGACAAAGGCCTTGCGTATTTCTCGCCCTGCCTCAGAGCGCACGGGGATGTTTTGTAAGTTAGGATCATTGGATGCCAGGCGACCCGTAGACGTCATCAATTGATGAAAGTGGGTGTGAACCCGACCTGTACGAGAAGATACATGGGTGGGGAGCGCGTCGACGTAGGTTGACTTGAGCTTGCTAGCTTCTCGGTAGTCGAGAATATTTGCAACGATGGGGTGTTTGGCCGCAAGGCCGGTGAGTGTTTGCTCGTCTGTCTTGAATTGCCCTGTTTTCGTTTTCTTGGGTTTTTCGACGAGTTGCATTTCGCCAAACAAAATTTCGCCAAGTTGTTTCGGTGAGTTAAGGTTGAATTCGCGTCCAGCAGCAGAGGTGATTTCTTGAGATAGGTTTGAGATGCGTTGAGCAAGGGTGTCACCGATGTCTTTCAGCGCTCTAACGTCCATAGCGATACCCTCGTTTTCTATTGCTGTAAGCACTGGTAATAACGGAGCTTCGATTTCTTGGTAGATGGAGAGTTGCCCGCAGTCTTCGAGTAGTGGTCGGAGTTTGTCCGCAATTTGTAATGTTACATCAGCATCCTCAGCCGCATATTCAGCTAGATCGCTAGCAGGGATGAGCGACATGTTGAGTTGCTTTTTCTTGCCTCGCTTTTTGGCTGGTTTTTTTTCTGTTTCTGCTGAGTCGCTATCGAGCCCAAAGAGGTCGCTCTCTGGTTGTACTTCTTTTTGAGCGAGATCTTCGAGCTTTACTGGGCTGTAACCTAACATCGACTCTGATATTTGGTCCATGCTGTGGCGTTGATCGGGTGCGACGATGGCGTGCACGAGCATGGTGTCAAAAAACGGGCCATTGACTTGGCAGTTGTTCGCTAAAAGAACTGAGAGGTCAAACTTGAGGTTGTGCCCTGATTTTTCCTGTTTGGATTGAAAGATGATGCTGAGCTTATCAAGAGCCATTTGAGTGCTAAGGTGGCTTTCGCTGCCAGTATCAACAAAGTAACCTTCGTGAGCAGTGGTGGCAAATGCGATACCAAGGATATCACAGCTTCGCGGGTCGAGTGATGTTGTCTCTAGGTCGAAACAGAAGTCTTTGGCAATAGAAAGCTTCTTGACCAAGGAGTGCAGGTCATTGACCGTTTGAATTAATTGATACTGGTGTGTTGTATCCGAGATGGTTTTTAACACGGCAGCTGGTGTGTCCTCAACGGCTTGTTTTTTTGTTGAGTTGCTCGACGATGGCTCGCTGTGTCCTCGGCCTGCAGTAAAGTCTTTGCCCAGTATGCGCTTGCCCAGTGTGTTGAACTCAAGCTCAGTAAGCAGCGACTTGATCTTTGATTCATCACGCCCTCCGATGACGAGGTCGTCCCACTCTGCCTGAATGGGCACATCGAGTATAATGGTCGCTAATTTTTTAGACAGCAGCGCTTGGTCTGAAAAGTTTTCTAAGTTTTCTTTTTGCTTACCCTTAAGTTGGTCAGTGGACTTCAATAAGTTTTCGATCGAGCCAAATTGAGCGATGAGTTTCTTTGCCGTTTTCTCGCCAATGCCAGGAACTCCTGGAATATTATCTGAGGCATCTCCCCATAGACCAAGGATGTCGATGACTTGATTTGGTTCTTCGACATTCCATTGGTCTTGTATGCTTGGGATGTCGAGGAGCTCATGGTTGTTCCCTTGTCGACCCGGCTTCCACATCGTGGTGGTTGCACTCACTAATTGAGCAAAATCTTTATCTGGAGTCACCATGTAGGTGTGGATACCACCATGCTGATCTGCGCGGTGGGCAACGGTGCCGATGATGTCGTCAGCCTCATAGCCATCGAGCTCCAATACGGGGATGCCGAGTGCATGACACAACTCTTTGACATAGGGGATGGCTGTTGCCAGCTCCTCGGGCATGGCTTCTCGCTGAGCTTTGTAATCAGGGTAGATGATGTGCCGCTCTGTAGGTGCTTTGGTGTCAAATGCTACCCCGATGTGGCTGGCATCATGGTTTTCCATGATGTCGAGTAGCGTGTTGGCAAAGCCGTACACAGCTGATGTGTTGAGCCCTTTGCTGGTGATGATGGGGTTGCGGAAGAAGGCAAAATGGGCACGGTATACGAGGGCCATCCCGTCGAGGAGAAAGAGCTTATGCATTGCCCGCTCAGACTGAATGTTTCTCCGTCACGTGGGAAGGATAAAGGTGCACGGATGACCTCGGGCTTATGTGATCGCTGGCAGAAGAAGAGTATGCAGCCGTCAAGTGGAGCTGATACCTATGGTTCTGGCTTCGACAGCAAGTTGAAATGCCTCGCGGTCTCCATAGCGCCTGATGGAGAATTTGACGCATCGTCTTTGGCCTGGTGCGGGAGACCATGTGGCTTGCCAAAAGTGGTATGAGTTACCATTGCTGGCAATGACGGTGATTTTTGAGACACCTACGACCCCTGAATTGTTACGTGGTGAACGTTCGCATACCCTGGCGCGTTCGGCTATGTTCTCGAGAAGGGCATTGCGCCACTCTCGAGCTGATCTGAGAGCTTGCTCAGGGTGGCCATGTAGTCGGTCAGCGAAGAATTTACCGTATTTGATGCCTCTGCGCTGCAGCCTGACTTGGAAGCCGTGGGTTCCCGCATCAGGCAGATCGATTCGGGTGATCGCATAGTTGGGGTCTTGTTGTCTGAAGTCAGCCATAAAGCAATGTTGCCATCGTGATAAGAGAAAAGGAACATGCCACTGTATTTTGATGCCTGCAAGCTGGAAGCTTGCTTCTCAAGCCGTATCCTGCTTTAAGGTCTGCACCATGCCAGGAATTGTTATCAAACCGCGCGCTCGTATTTTTCACGGCCATGATTGGGTTTATGCTTCTGAAATACGTAAATTGTTTGGTGATCCTGTGGCTGGAGATGTTATTTCTCTGAAGGATTATCGCGACCGGCCGCTTGGAACAGCAATTTACAATCCTGAATCTCAAATTGTAGCACGAAGAATTTCGCGCAGAAAACAGCAGCTCGATAGCGAGTTTTTTAAGCGCAGGATTGAGCAGGCTATCGCTCTCCGTGAAAAATCAGGAGTGGATATTAATCTTGCGAGGCTTGTGTGGAGCGAATCGGATGGATTACCAGGAGTGGTTGTAGATCGCTACGGCGGGCACCTAGTTTTACAGACATTGACATTGGCGATGTATCAGCGCCGTGAGCTGATTGTGGAAGCTTTGGTGGAAGCTGTCGGTCCTGAGTCGATTATTTTACGCAATGACTCCCCGATGTTGGCAGCCGAGGGGATTGAGGAGGAGGTGGCAGTTCTATATGGAGACAACCCTGGGGTGTTCGTTGTCGAAGCACCTACCGTGGAGGGAGGCGTGAAGTTTGAGATTGATCTATTAGATGGTCAGAAGACGGGACTCTACCTCGACCAGCTAGATGCACACCGCGAGATTGCTAAGCTGGCAAAGGGCAAACGTGTTTTGGACTGTTTCTGTAATCAGGGTGGCTTTGCTCTGGCGTGTGCCAAGGCTGGAGCTGCGAGCGTGACAGCAGTAGATTCATCGGGTCCTGCGATTGAGGCGACCTTACGCAATGCAGAGCTTAATGGGGTTGAGATCAATGCGGTGCAGCACAACGCGTTCGATTTCTTGAAGCACTGTGAAGACCAGTATGACTTGGTGATTCTTGATCCGCCTTCGTTCACCAAAAACAAGAAGAGTCTGAATAACGCAATGCGTGGTTACAAAGAGATTCACCTGAGAGGAATTAAGCTATTGGATCGTGATGGTGTTCTAGCAACATATTGCTGTTCGCATCATGCGTCTCGACAGATGTTTTTAGATAATATCGTGACCGCATCTGTAGATGCAAAGCGAACCTTGCGCCTTGTAGCTAGTCATGGGCAAAGACTTGATCACCCAGTGATCCCTGCAATCCCCGAAACAGAATACCTCAAAGGTTTTGTTCTAGAGCTAATGCCTTCTAGGTAATGGCTTCTAGGTAATGGCTTCTAGGTAATGGCTTTGGTGTTGTAATGTAGGTGGAAGGATGTAGACATTTTCGCTTATGATTACGTTGAGCATCGCACTGGGATCCTTGGTTCTTTATTTAATTGCCTACAACACGTATGGAAAGTGGTTGGGGGGTAAGATATTCAAGCTGAGTGCAAAGGCGGTAGTGCCTGCGGTCGAACTTGAGGATGGAAATGACTTTGTGCCGACTTCTAAAGGGGTGGTCTTTGGTCATCACTTTACCTCTATTGCAGGCACGGGGCCGATTGTCGGGCCCGCCTTAGCTGTCATTTGGGGATGGTTGCCTGCTTTGTTGTGGGTGCTTATTGGGTCTGTTTTTGTCGGTGCGGTGCATGATTTTGGTGCTTTGGTAGTATCAATGCGTAACAAAGGGCAGACGGTTGGTGACATTGCTGGTCGTGTCATTTCACCCAGGGTAAGGATTCTTTTTTTGTTAATTCTGTTCATGGCTCTGACTATCGTCTTAGCCATTTTTGGTCTGGTGATTGCCTCTGTCTTTAAAACATACCCACAGTCAATTGCACCTTGTTTGATACAAATACCACTTGCGGTTTTGATCGGCCTATTCATTCACCGCAAGGGAGGAAATATCATGATAGCTTCCTTTGGTGCCTTGGCGTTGATGTATTTATCAGTGCTCTTCGGTGATGTTGGTTGGTTAGGTCAGATGAACGAGTATCTAAAAAGTCTCGCCTTGATGGAATGGGTGAGTGTGCTCTTGATCTATTCATATATTGCTTCGGTGTTGCCGGTGTGGTCTTTGCTGCAACCTCGTGATTATATCAATTCACTGCAGTTGCTCAGTGCTTTGGGGCTTATCGTGGTGGGTCTTGTTTTTGCAGGGCTATTTAATGGAGCGCCTGTTGACGGGGTGCGGCCGGCGCTGGAGATAGCAGCGCCCATGGTAGAATCATCCATCAAGCTCAAGGATCTACCTTTGATTTTTCCTTTTCTCTTCATCACCATTGCCTGTGGTGCTGTCTCTGGTTTTCATTGCCTTGTCTCATCAGGCACTTCATCTAAGCAGCTTCGCAGCGAGACGGATGCCCGCTTTGTTGGATATGGTTCGATGCTAACCGAGGGGTTTTTGGCGGTATTGGTTATTCTGGCTTGTGTCGCGGGGCTTGGGCTCGGGGTCTCCGACGGCTCGGGTGGAACCCTGCTTGGGGTGGATGCTTGGAATACTCGTTATGAAGGCTGGGCGACGATGAGCGGTTTGGGAGCGAAGGTTGGAGCCTTTGTTGATGGCGCCGCTAATTTCCTCAAGGCTCTCGGTATTTCAGCCGCTTTCTCCACTGCATTGATGGGTGTTTTTGTAGCATCTTTTGCCGCAACTACTCTTGATACTGCCTGTAGGTTGCAGCGCTATGTGGTTCAAGAGTTGGCATCATGTTTGATAAAGCCGACAAAAAACGATGCTGATAATAAGCTGTCGGATCTACCACGCCCAATTTTGCTCAGTGCAAATCCATTGACATGGTTAGTCAATAAGCATGGGGCGACTTTGTTTGCGGTAGCAATTGCGTGGTGGATGGCTTCACTGCCATCAGCTGAGGGACAAGCACCTGGCACGGGTGGGCTAATCTTGTGGCCTTTATTTGGAGCGATCAATCAGTTGCTAGGAGGCTTGGCTTTTCTGGTGATTATCTTTTGGATGCATCGGCAGCGAATGCCGGTGTGGTTTATTCTCTTGCCTGCTTTTTTCATGCTGGTTTTGCCCGCATGGGCGATGGGGTATCAAATTTTTGGCCAAGCGATTGGATCTACCCAAAGCTGGATCGATCAGGAGAGGTGGTTGCTGGTCGGGATCGGATCATCGGCTCTATTGTTAGAGGCGTGGATGGTGATCGAGGCAATGACTGCATGGCGAAAGAGGCGAGTCTAATCGGCAAGTATAATGACGCCGAGGTGACTCTGGAATGATCTTGGGAGGGCGTTGTTGCGGTGGCGGCTTGCAATGCCCCTTTGGACTTTGTTCTAGACATCATTTGAGACGCTGCCTAGCGTGAACAACTGATGCGTGGTTTGTGGTTTAGCCTTCTGTTTTTGGTTTGCTCTGGGGCTTTTGAATTAGCTCCACAGGCATCTGCAGCTTTGCCTGCCAGCCAGGTGCAGGTATCTCAGCGCCATGTTATATTGTGTGGCGGGCCAGCACTTAGGAAGTGGGAAGATCTTAGGGTGGAGCGAGACCAGCACGATCGCTGGTGGGCAAACTTCATACGAGCATCAACGATACGAATCGATGAAATTAGGCGTGCATACGGGGAGAATGCCAAAGTGAGCTGGATTGTTTACCGCCCAGGATACGCTGCTCGCGGGCGTGAAGATGGTAAGCCTTACACAAAGTGGATTACCCAGCAGGCTGCAAAGCGAGGGGTCAAGCTGGTGTGGATTAGTAGTGGTAATGGCGCAATTAGCGCCATCAATAAGCATCAAGCAGGCTCTGTGGTGACCTTTGATTTCTTCGGGCACTCCAATAAACACTGTTTCTTACTCGACTATAGCGCCATCATTATGGCTGCCAGTAAGGCGTGGGTGCATGAAAAAGACCTGGGGCGTATCAGCCGCAGAATTTTTGCCAGCAATGCTCAATGTCAGAGCTGGGGATGCCATACGGGGGAAAGTATGAGCGCATACTGGAGGCAAGCTACGGGCCAGCCAATGCTGGGTGCACGTGGCAAAACTGACTATGAGCCGGTGGGACTTGGGAAAATGCCCTCGGTCTCTGGTAAATGGGTTCGATAATATCTTTATTTCACCGACAACAATCCTTTCCTTTCTAGCTAAATTTTATTACCACAAACCCATGAAATTCGAACAACTCAAAGAAATCTACGAACTTCCGTTTTTTGAACTGATTCATAAAGCCCATGAAGTGCATGTTTCTCATTGGCCTGAAAAAGAAATTCAGCTCTGCACTTTGCTTTCTATCAAAACTGGCGGGTGTTCTGAGGACTGTTCGTATTGCTCACAGTCTGCACGTTACAACACTGAAATCGAGCGTGAGCCGCTGATGGGTTTGGACGCAGTAATGGAGAGTGCAACTGCTGCGCGTGATAATGGATCGACTCGTTTCTGCATGGGTGCGGCATGGAAGGGTGTGCGCAAAGGCACTAAGCAATTTGATGATGTTCTAGAGATTGTTCGTAACGTCGCAGGCTTAGGCATGGAAGTATGCACCACGCTCGGTGAGCTCGGGGCCGAGGAAGCCAAGCAACTCAAGGAAGCTGGGGTGACTGCATATAATCACAATTTGGATACTTCACGTGAGCATTACCCGAACATTGTCACCAGCCACACTTATGATGATCGGCTTAACACAATCCGCCATGCACAGGATGCTGGTATGAGCGTTTGTTGTGGTGGTATTCTCGGTCTTGGTGAAACTCCCGATGATCGTCTGAAAATGATCGAGGTTATTTCTGAGTTCAACCCGCAGCCCGAGAGTGTGCCCATTAATTCACTGATGCCTATGCCAGGGACTCCATTGGCGGAATCAAGCTCAGTGGATATTTTTGATGTAGTGCGTATGATCGCGGTTACCCGCATTGCCTGCCCGAACGCGAAGGTGAGGCTTTCTGCTGGTCGCAGCAATATGTCAGAAGAAGGTCAGACGATGTGTTTCTACGCAGGTGCTAATTCGATTTTTTATGGGGAGAAGCTTCTGACTACGGTAAACCCTGCGATTCAAAAGGATTTGAAGCTCATTGAGAAGCTGGGTATAAACCCGCTTAAGCCGAACCCAGCAATGGAGGCACCTGGAAGTGAATGTGATAAAGAACTCTCACCTTGCTGCAAGTAAGGTCAAGGTCGTGTGCCAGCCAGCACAATGATCACCAGGGATCTGTAGCGACCTTTCCGTAAAATCATGAATGTAGCGATCACGGGTATCGGCCTAGCCAGTGGTCTAGGTGATGGGGTCCAAGCACATCGGCAAAAAATTTCGGCAGGGGAGCATGCCCTGCAGCCACTGGCAGAACTTCTCGGTGAAGATTCACCTTATGCTGGTGTCAGTTCGGCGTGGATCAAGGATCGAAAGATCATGTTATCTCGTAAGTGGGCGCCAACCTCAATGCTCTCACTTCATGTAGCTAAGCAGGCAGTAGCTGATGCAGGCTTGAGTCGTCAAGACCTAACAGATGCGGCGGTGATTGTTGGGAGTAGCCGCGGAAATGCTGCAGGTTGGGTATCTGAATGGCCGTTAAGGCGACCATTCAAGCTAATGGCTGCAAGTAATTCTATGCACGGGGAGCTGGCATCAGTGGTCAGTATCGAGCTGGGTATACGTGGGCCGTGGCAAGTTATCTCGAGTGGATGCGCTGCTAGTCTGGATGCCATGGGCATGGCGTCGATGATGATTCAACAAGGTATGGTAAAGCGAGCCATTGTCATTGGCGTTGAGCTGCCACTCATACCAGAGGTTTTACAAGCGTATGCTGATACTGGGGTGTTGGCATCGAGTGTGCTGAATGATCCATACTCATCGGATACGAGCGGCCTATTTCCCGCAGAAGCTGGTGCAGCGCTGGTATTGGAGGCTGTAACTGATCAAACCGCAGAGAGGCTCAAGTCACAGCCCCAAATGACGGGCTATTGGTGTAATTCAGACGCTGATTCACCCATAGGTATGCCCAGTGACGGCTCTGGCCTGCGGAATTGTCTAGAGCAGGCACTTGCCGAGTTGAGTGCTGAGCCGGCTATTGCGGCTATTTGCCCGCACGCAAGCGGAACGCTATTGCATGCGAAGGCTGAGTTGGCCGCATTGAAGGCAGTTCTTGCTGGTGATCAGACTATTTCTCTGCACCCTCTCAAGCCTTACACAGGGCACTCTGTAGGTGCTAACGGGGTTTTAGATTGTGCGATTTTGACAAGTTATTTGCGAGACCGAGAGCTGCCGCCCAATCTGGATGGCATTAGCTGCCCGGGGCCGCCGTTTACGCTCGAAGCCAGCCCTCTATCGAAGCAAGGAGCGACAGTTTTGAAAATAGCAGTGGGCATGGGCGGTCATAACTCGATTGTTTCGCTGCGCTCACCATCAGTATAGACAATGCACATCTACATATCTATCGGCGAACAGAAGTTGCGTGTCTTAGAGGGAGAGGCATTGGATGCGGAGTATATCATCTCGACTTCAGCCAAGGGAATTGGTTTTGACGAAGGTAGTTACTGCACACCAACAGGGCGTTTTGAAGTGAGCGAAAAAATTGGGGAAGGCGAGCCATTGAGAACAATTTTCAAATCTCGTAAGCCAGTTGGAATATGGGATGGAAGCATAAATAATGACGATATGATCCTATCGCGTATTCTTCGTTTGCATGGGTTAGATGCGGAAAATGCCAATAGCATGGATCGCTATATTTATATTCATGGAACCAACCAAGAAGCGATGCTGGGTGAGCCGGCTAGCTGTGGTTGTATCCGCATGGCTAATACAGATGTTATCGATCTTTATGACCGCATTGATGTTGGAGTGCCCCTGGTGATCGCTTATTGATCGCTCAGTGATCAAGTTGTTTGCGAAGATGATCAAGCAGCTGCTGACAGCCGTCTTCTAGTATGTTTGCAACAAGTTCAAAGCCATCGTCCTCACCGTAGTAGGGGTCAGGAACCTCAGCTATTTGGTGATCGGGATGCTCACAGAAGTGGGTGAACATGATAACCTTCTCAGTATCTGCGTTAGTGCTGGCTAATGATCTTACTCCAGCGTGGTTCTCGTTATCCATAGTAACAATCAGATCAAACTTGGAGTAGTCGCTTTTTTTGAATTGCCTAGCTGCCCCGCTGCTAGGTATGGCGCGATCGTTTAGCGTCTTACTCATGCGGCTATCAGGTGACTTACCTGGGTGATAGTCGTGGGTGCCGGCTGAATCGATATGGATGAAATTATCAAGGTTTGCTTCTTTTACCTGATGTCGGAAAATATTCTCTGCAGCGGGTGAGCGGCAGATGTTACCGAGGCAGACGAAGAGAACACTGAATTTTTTTTGGGCCATGAATGAGATATGGGTTTCGGCTAAATAGGTGATTTTTTTTTGCTAAATAAAAGCCACAGGAAAAAGGGCCCTCCGAGAATTGCCGTGACAATACCCACGGGGACTTCTGCAGTCGAAGTGATGTTGCGCGCAAGGGTATCGCAGAGTGTCAGGAAGCTGGCACCAAAGAGAATGGATGCAGGAATGAGGAAGCGATGGTTTGCACCAATCAATATGCGACAGATATGGGGAGCCATGATGCCGACAAAGCCAATCGGGCCACAAACAGTAATAATACCGGCAACCATCAGTGAGACTGCAAAAAAGAGAAGCTTCTGTGTGCGGTGAACATCGACCCCGCGACTGGCAGCAATGTCATCTGTGATGGATAGTAAGTTGAGTTCCTTGTGGAAAATAGAGACAATCAAAATGCCGCTGATGACAAAAGGCGCAAGCTGAAGCACCGAGTCCATGCTTGCTCGGCTGAGGTCGCCCATTAGCCAGTGCAGGATACGAAATGAGCTGCCTGCGTCACTGAGATACTGAAGTAACAATATAAGGCTCGAAAAGAAAAAGCTGATGGCAACGCCTCCCAGTAGCATGGTGCTCGGGGAGGTCTTTCCCGAGGCGCGGGCAACTCCATAAACGAGAGCGATGGAGAGGATTGCGCCCAGCAGGGAAGCTAAGGAGGTGGCGGAGAGACCCACAAGGGTGAAGTGAATACCAGTCACCATAGCGATAGTAACACCAAGGGATGCTCCGCTTGCTACGCCCAAGGTGAAGGGGGTGGCCAGTGGGTTGCGGAATAAAGCCTGGAAGACCACGCCGCCGAGTGAGAGGCCGGCACCGGCGAGCAGCGCGAGCACGACACGGGGCACGCGGATTTGCCAGAAAATGATGGTGTCGACCTTATCAGCCCTGGGGCTGAAGAGAACATCCCAGCTGGTGAGCTGTTGGCCGAGCCAAGGTGTTGTGAGTATACACAAGAGAGTGAACCCAACCATGGTGACCAATACTTTGGACTTGGCACGGTCTGTCATGACTTGGGCGAGGAGGTTGAAGGTGAGCTGCAGGATGAGTAGGGGAGTATCATGGCCCGTCCAGAGTCGGGGTGCGGGTGCAGTAATAACTCAGTATCGAAAACCTTCATAAGGACCTCTTTCTTCATGAATGTATCTGCTTGAGCATCGATTTCAATATGGCCGTCTCTGATACCAATGATCCGGTCAAAATCGGAGGAGGCCCAGTTGAGGTCATGGGTGATTACCACCAAAGTGATTTCTCGATTTTTGGTGATGTTAGCCAGTAGTTTTTGGATGAGTCCACGTTGTTTCGGGTCGAGGTGGGCGGTGGGCTCATCAAGAATGAGAATAGGTGTTTTCTGGGCTAAGGCGGCTGCAATATTGACTCTTTGTCGCTCACCGCCACTCATGGTAGAGAGGCTTTGGTGCCTCAGGTGGCTTATGTTGGTTTGCTCGATTGCCTCCTCTACAGCCTCCGTGCCTTGATGGTCAAATTGATTCATGCTGGCACCACCAGTGTGCGCATAGCGGCTCATATTGATGAACTCGGTCGCGGTGAATGAGATTCGCTCAGCGAGCTGCTGAGGCACGTAGGCGATTTGCTGAGCTAGCTCTGTGCGACTGGTTTCGGAGAGGGGATGGCCGTTGAGCTCGATGCTGCCACTATCTGGATCTGCTAAGCCAAGTAAGCATCGGATTAAGGTGGTTTTTCCTGCGCCATTAGATCCGACGATGGCGAGTCGTTCACCTATGTTGACCGATAGCGATGCATTCGCAAGCAGCTGGGCGCCACCCCTGCTCAGGCTGATGCCTGATGCCTGAATGATGCTACTGGAGTGGCTACTCATTTTAATTTAAGGGTGGATAGCATTTGCGAAACGCTCAAGAGTTTGGGGGAAACGCGGCCCCGGAATCAAGTGCTGATCTCCATGAATGATGATCACGCGTTGATTTTTGACTGCCTGAAGCTCTTGGTAGCTATTCCACTGATCGAGTAGTCGTTGCTTGCCGAGTTTGTTCCATGTTTCCGTATTCACAAGATCGATGATGATGTCTGGGTCTAGCTGGATCAATTTTTCACGTGATAACATGGGGAAAGAAATAGGCCCTTGATAAGCATTGCGTGCACCAACCATGTGAACGAGTTCACGGTGGAATCCTGCGCTGCCGGCAATGATGAGCTGTGCAGGGTAGTCTGCGGTGGTATCTCGACTAATGCTAATGAGTACGCGGGGCTGGCTCGGCATATTCTGATACCTTGATGCCTGTTTGTTCACCGCATAGTTGATACCCGAGACGATTTTATTGGCTTCTTCTTGTCTGCCTAGCTCGTTGCCGATGATGCTGATCGATTCGGTGATGCCCTCGGTATCGTCGTGGTTGACGCTGATAGTTTGGATACCCAGCTGTTTTAATTTTATGGCAAGAGAGCCTTGCTCCTTGAGTAGGATGACGCAGTCGGGCTGGAGCGATATCAGCTTCTCATAGTGAAGGTCAATGTAGCCCCCTACACTGGGCTTCTCTTTTGCTTCAAGAGGGTAGTTAGAATAACGAGGAACGCCGACTAGTTGGTCATCAAGGCCAAGCAGGTAAATGATTTCTACAATGCTTGGAGAGAGGGCGACGATGCGCTGGCGAGTATCAGCTTGAGCGATATCATTCTTTGTCTTGCTTGACTCGGGCTCTAGCCACAATCGAGCACAGTGGGAGCCAACGAAGCTAAGTAAGATCAGCACCAACAGCAGAATAGCCTTTGATGATTTTTCCGATATTGTCCGTGCTGCGCTCATGGATTGATGATGCGTGAGAAAGCCGCCCAGCCAAATACGCATGACTGAGCGGTTCCGTTGATACAAGTATAGTAGTCAATTCCACTAAAAGATCCAGCTAGGGCTGTACTACCACTCAATAGTGATACCCCCGAAGACGCCGCGTCCACGTCCTGGGAAAGTAGAGTTACTGAAGTTATAGTGCTCGTAGTCTTCGTCGAACAAGTTTGCTACCAGGGCTGTCAGGCTAATACTGTCGTTTACCTTGTAGCGGGCGTTCAAATTAACGGTCGCGTAAGCATCGAGCTCGTTGCCACCGAATGTGCGAGTGTCGAGGTAGTTGACACTAATTCCAGCATTCAACTGCTCGGTGATGTCGGCGTTAAGCAGCAGGCTCGCCGAATGATCGGGCTGGCCGGCAATGGATTCACTCAAGTAAGTGTAGGAGAGTGTCGCATGGAGCCTATCTTCAAGCCAGTGAGCGGATGCAGCAAACTCGAAACCCTCAGTGTCCGTGGTTCCCGCTGTATTCGCGGCCAGAGGATAGCCTTCAATCATGTCGGTGATCTCATTACTAAAGTAGGTGGCACTTACTTTATACTGTCCATCACAGAAGATCTGATCAACACCCACATCCCAGCCGATTGATTGTTCGGCTTCGATGTCTGGGTTTGGTTGGTAACCAAAGGCTCCACCATATCGCTGAAGGAAATTAGGTGGGCGGAATCCTGAACCAACGCTGGCTCTCAATTTGGTGTTGGTATCGCTGATATTATAAGCAGAAGCCAGTCGCCAGGTTGTCTCGTTCCCGTAGGAATCATAATCCTCCCAACGTAATCCTCCATTGAGGGTGAGCGCATTGGTAACTTCCCAATTATGGTTGAGGTAGATACCATACAAATCATCATAGTTAGATGTTGAAAATGCATCGTATGTCGTGTGTTCGTGGACTATGCCAGTGGTGGTAGTGTGACTGTCATTCCAGCTTAGTGTGTTATCCCAGTATGCTACGACTTTGGATGCGTCTGTTACGCTATTTCCATTAATCGTATCCTGAGATTTATACGACTCATCGTAGATGCCCAGAGTCAGCTTGGATGTCCATATCTCATTGGCTTTGAACTCGGCGAAAATCGAGCCGAGAGTGCTTTGAGTGTTATCAATTGCCTGGAGAGGAAACGCTGGATCACTGTAAATTGGGCGGTTATATTCCGAGTCGAAACCACGAAGAGTAAGGCCGAGGCTTATTGCGTCACTGAGCTCATAGTCGAGTCGCAAAGTGTAGCTTGTGGTGTCGTATGAGTTGTTAGGTAGATCGTTGTCCGAAGTTTCGTATCCGAGACCTAATGAGTAGGATAGCTTGTCAAGCTGACCTTGAAGGGAGAGTGAAGTGTTGATGGTATCGAATGACCCAGCCTGAACGCTGAATCGACCACTTGGCTCACCGCTGCCTTTTTGTGAATAAAGACCGATAACGCCACCAATAGCGTCGCCGCCATAGAGGGCGCTCTGTGGTCCTCTGAGAATCTCGATTCTTGATAGCCCTACAAGGTTGTTGCCGCCGAGGAAATTACCTAGTTGAATGTTGGTGTCGCTGACACGAATGCCATCGACACGGAAATGCGTGTAAGCAGTCGTTGTGCCTCGTAGAAAAATGTTAGAAGAGGAGCCGCGCTGACCAGAAGTGGATGGAGAGACGACACCGGGGGCGTGTTTCAGTGCTTCGTCGAGATGAAGAATGCCTTGTTTTTGCAGTTCCTCGATATCAAGTATGGAAACAGAGCTCCCGACTTTGTCGAGCGATGTCGCAGTCCGGTTGGCAATGACGGTGGTATCCGGAAGAGATCCGAGATCTTGCTCTGCGCTGAGATTAGAGGCGAGGCCAAGTGATAAGATGGCGAGAGAACCTGTCGTAAAAGGAGACAGGGCCGACTTTGTAGCACCCTCAAGGAGCGCGAATGTTTTATTTGTCATGGGTATTGAGTGTTTCCTGTTTTACGCAGGAGTTAGCTCTAATCTTCATGGCTGGCATTCTGACTTATCATGACTTTTAATTGTCCTGACTCACAGTGGCGTAACCGCTCCAGAATAGCTCGCGTTGTGAACGAAAGCGTCACTGGATTTCCCATCTATTTCCTGCCTGTCGTTAGCAGGCCTCCATGAAGAGATCACATTTTGTGGGGATGTGATGGGTGCGTTTAATATTAATATCGCATCAATGGCAACATATTTAGAAAATATTATCAGTATATGATTGATAGATAAATCCATCTAGTTTATTACTCATATTGTTGATTTTTTCTAACAAAACCACCATAAAGAAGTCAAATATGAATGATGATGACAAACAAGAACTGAGGGAAGCTCTCCTCGGTCAACGCAAAAATGTTTTAGCCGATGTTAGTCGACACGGCGTCAAGACAGGTGCAGGTGCCGGAGCAATCGCGGACGAGACAGAGAGAGCTGATATTATCGCCGAAAATATGGTAGAACATCAGCTTGGTTTTTCTGAAAGTAAGCTGCTGGAAAAAATTGAATATGCTCTAGCTCAACTCGATCAAGGAACCTACGGCATTTGTGATGAGTGCCAAAAAGAGATCAATATTGAACGATTGAAAGCCAAGCCCTCGGTTTCATTATGTATTGCGTGTCAGACAATCAAAGAGCAATCCGGTTAGTGTGACATGCCTGCTTAGGTTGGTGACACAGTGATGACTAATTGGGCTAACCAGGTCTGACCAGCTCACGCAGTGCTTGTTCCTGATGTCCTAGAGTTGACGAGTGAAAGTGATCAAAGTGCCGATGTGTGAGGCCGAGATAGCACTGTTGTGCTCGCCTATTTTTTCTCTGCAGGTTTGCCAACAGGTTTGGCAGCAGGTTTCTCTGCAGGCTTGGGTGCGGCAGGCTCAGTAGATACAGGTTTGGTAGCCGCTTTTTTTGAAGATGTTCCGACAAGAACTTTTGGAGTTATGGTATCTTGGTCTGCCTCGTCGAGTCCTTGTTGTGCTTCTTGGTGCTTCACGGTGAGAGATTGCTCCAGAGACTTGGCAGCCGCCTCGGTGACTTTAGTATTCCATAGATACACTTTTTTGAGTGAGCTCATAGGCTCCAAGTTTTTGATGCCAGTGTCAGTAACAGCTGTGCTGTGAAGGTTTAAGATCTCAAGCTGATTCAATTTTTGGATTTCAGGAAGTGCTGAGTCAGTGATACTGGTTTGGTTGAGCTTGAGTGATCTCAGGCTGGTAAATTCGGTCAGCGCTAGTGCGGAGTCATCAGTGATGGCAGTGGCACTCAGGTCGAGTTCGGTGATGTCGTTGGCCGCATCTTTCAGAACAGCCAGGCTGTCGTCGTTAAAGTCTTTGCGGTAGCTTACCGCTGAGAAGGAAAGATTGGTGCTGTCTTTGGAAATATAGTTGAGCGAACCAGCATACTTCTCGTTGACTGACTTCAGTGAGGCAGCGAGTCGAGCACGCTTCGCCTTCATGTTGGCGATACGCTCACTTTCGGCTTTCTCTTTGGCTGCTTTTTCCCGCGCTATTTGTTCGGGTGTTTTCAGTGTGTTGAGTGCGGTGGTGATCTCTTCGGGCACTTCAATAAGGCTGAGAGTGTCTGATTCTGGCGCTCCAATTTTCACCCACCACTCTATGATTTGAATTTCTTCTGGGGTCAGCTGCTTTTTGCCTTCAGGCGGCATGTGTAGATCATCTTCCATGGGAAGGTGCATGTAGCTAACCATGGCGCTGTTATCGGTGTCTCCAGGAATCAGGCAGTCGGTTTCTTCGCCGCCATCGATAAGTGCGGCATAGCTGTCCATGCGGAGTCCACTTTTTTGCTTAGTCTCACCGTGGCAGGTGATGCATTTTTGCTCCAAGATGGGGTGAATAATGTTGGTGTAAAGAATTGGATCAACCACTACTTCTGCTGTGGCTTCTTCATCAACCTTCCACGGTGCCTTGTCTAAAGGATCTCCGTGTGTGATTTGACCCCCGTGATGGCCTGCACTCATCATGGTGGCAGTGGTTACAAATAGACCTACGATGTAGGTGGGTGTGGCAAATTTGCCGAGGAAGCCAATGTCGGAAGAGTATTTGACCAGAAAAGTGGCGATGAGCAGGATGGTGAAGATAATACCGTCACGCTTGTGTTCTTCGATGAGCTCACCTGAGAAGTCTCCGGTCAGGTAGAGACAGTATCCGAAAGCAACGGCAAAGACTCCTGTGGCGGACGCAAAAAAGAGCCCGAGTGTGGTGTTTGGTTTGTATTTACCAAAGCTGACAAGGCGCAAGACTTCCATCAGAAGTACTAACATTACGGCGCCAATAGGCAGGTGAAGAAAGAGTGGGTGAAACTCACCGAGGAAACCAATCCATTTGCCGATGGCTGTGGTTGCGCTCTCGCTAGCCATGCCGATTTCCCCCAGCGTTGGCATGATGGCTACTAGGGCGATAGCTAGGATGCTGAGAACAAGTACCGGAATGAAGAACTTTTTCTGGGCTGTGCTTTCAATGTTGTTGGAATTGGTGTTCGCAGATTTGGGCGTGGCTTTGCTGTCACTTGCGAATGCTGCCTTATCACCATCGGACTTTACCGGTTTCGTGCTTTCTGTGCTCTTATCCATGTTGTTTTTCATTACGTTATCAGGAATTAAAATCTTGCGACAAGCTACACATTTTTTGACATGTGTGGAGTGATTAAATTTTTTCTTAGCAAAAGAAAATTAGCCGAGGCTAATTTGCGGTTGACCGATCGACTGATTTGAGCTGTAAAAGGGCATGCCCAAAAAAATATTTGCCATAACAATAGTAATCGGAATTGCGCTGGGTTGCTTGTTTTGGATGCTTAAAAGTAATCAAGATTTCGTGAAGCTCGATAAAGCTGTAGGCTCCAAGTTGCGCATAGTTACTACGACCACCATGGTCACGGACTTAGTAAGAATAGTGGCTGGCGATGATGCCGCTGTGACTGGGCTAATGGGACCCGGTGTCGATCCTCACAGTTATCAAGTCACATTCAATGATACAGCGGCACTTCAAAAAGCAGATCTGATATTTTATAGTGGCCAGCATTTGGAAGGTAAAATGCAGGATGTTTTGGTGAAAAGGGCCGAAAAGTACGGTGCTGTATTTGCTGTCACGGATGGTATTGAAAAAAGTAACTTATTGATGCCGGAGGAGGAGTTTCAAGGGTATTACGACCCACATGTGTGGGGTGACCCAAAGCTTTGGGCGAAATGCATTAAGGTGGTTGCGAATGCATTATCGGAAGCTGACCCAGGCAGAGCGGAAGATTATCAGCGGCGTGCTGATGATTATCACAGCGAGCTGTTGGCATTAGGTGAGTGGGTGAGGCAAAGGATCTCCGAGGTGCCGAGTTCACAGCGTGTATTGGTGACTAGTCATGACGCTTTCAATTACTTCGGGCAGGCATATGGTATTCAAGTGCGTGGTTTGCAGGGAATTTCTACCAATTCAGAGTCGGGCTTGAAAGACAGAGCCGAATTGGTGGCTTTTATCAAGGAGCGACAGCTTAAGACCATTTTTCCTGAATCGAGTGTCAATGCGAAAGGGATTAAGGCTGTCGCTGCAGAGGCGGGTGTGAAAGTGAGTGAGCACGAACTCTTTTCTGATGCCATGGGAGAGCCGGGTGACCTGGTTGATTTACACGGTGAAATCTACGATAAAGGCTCATACATTGGCATGATTAAACATAATGTTAATACGGTGGTCGATGGGTTGAAATAAACATCGGCAAAATCATAAATTGTGGCCATTTTATTGAAGCATTTAACAATTTATCAGATTACATTCAGGGAAAGATTCGCATGCCAGAGGCGGAAGATTTCTAGATGGAATTAGACTTTATCAACTAACCCAATAAAGATGAGGGCTGGCAATTATTTCTAAACTCATGAAACCTGCTAACAAAATAGCTTTAGAGACCCATGACCTCACGGTCACTTATCACAAGCGCCCCGTGCTTTACGGCATTGATGTTGCAATACCATCGGGCAGTCTGGTAGGTATCGTGGGACCAAATGGTGCGGGGAAATCGACATTCATCAAATCGGTGATGGGGGTGGTGCCCTCGTCTGGCGGTTGGGTTAAAGTGTTTGGCAAGCCAATGCGTGAAAATTTGCCGCGCGTAGGCTATGTGCCACAGCGAGAGAGTGTGGACTGGGATTTTCCAGTAACCGTGATGGATGTTGCTCTAATGGGGACATATGGAGGGCTGGGTCTATTACGCAGACCTGGTAAGGCCGAAAAGCGGCGTGCCTCTGAGGCACTTGAGAAAGTTGGTATGCTGCCATATTCAAACCGGCAGATTGGGAATTTGAGCGGGGGGCAGCAGCAACGGGTATTTCTGGCCCGTGCTCTCGCACAAGATAGTGATCTCTATTTGATGGATGAACCTTTTGTTGGAGTAGACGCTGCTACCGAGTCTGCAATCGTGACCCTGCTGCGTGAAATGCGTGAGCGGGGGAAAACAGTATTAGTGGTTCATCACGATTTGCAGTCTGCGGGCGAGTATTTCGATCATCTGCTACTGCTCAATATGCGTCTTGTTGCTTTTGGTGCCGTTAAGGATGTTTATACCCCGGAATTACTTCAAAAAACCTACGGTGGACGATTAACAATTCTCAGCGAGGTGGCAGATCAAGCGGCTAAATTATAAGCGTAAAGATGTTTGAAGATGTGTCAGTTTTAGCGTCTGTTCTGGATATACTGATACCCGGTAATGGTAGCGGCAAGGCAATCATGGCGGCAGTATTGCTGGGCGCTAGTTGTGGATTGCTAGGGTGTTTTGTTGTGTTACGTAGAGTGGCCTTGATGGGAGACGCTGTCTCACATGCAGTACTACCTGGTGTCGTAGCGGGTTTGATTTACAGCGCTGAACGCAGTCCAGGAGTTATCTTTTTATTTGCTGCTGCCGCTGGTTTGTTAGGGGCTGGTTTGGTGCGTCTGATGATGTTTAGCACACGCTTAAAATCTGATGCGGCACTGGGCATCGTATTGGCGACATTTTTCGCCTTCGGCATTATGTGGCAGTCGAGAAACCAGCAAGATACAGTTGGGGTCATGAATTTTCTTTTCGGTAATATTGGTTCGATTGATGCGAGTGATTTGCGAATGATGTTGGTCACAACTTTGATTCTTGTGGTGACGATGTTTTTTCTCCGGCGCCCATTGTTGATGATGAGTTTTGATGAGGGTTTTTCGCGGGGCCTTGGTTATCCCGTCAAAATACTCGATGGTGTCTTTTATTTTCTGCTTACATTTTCTGTGGTTGTAGCACTTCAAGCTGTCGGTGTGGTTCTGGTGTCGGCTATGTTAATTACTCCTGCAGCTGCTGCCTATTTGCTGACAGATCGATTCGAACGCATGCTACTTTTATCGGTGGTTTTCGGTGTTACATCAGGCATTACAGGTGGTCTTGTTTCTGCAGAGGTAAATGGTTTGCCGACGGGCCCAGTGATTGCGCTTTCTGCGACAATGTTATTTGTCATCATCTATTTGCTGGCACCACGGCATGGGGTGTTGTCTAAGGTAATGCGAACATTTAGGCGACGAATGCGGGTTCGTAGGGAGAATATGCTCAAAGCTATTTATCAGATACACGAGGGTGAGGGCTTTGCTCATGAGGAGGTAAGTGTCATGATGTTGGCTCGCAAGCGGGGACAAACAGAAGAAAAAGTAAACAAAGATTGCAGGGCGCTTTTGAGTCGTGGGTTCATTGAAATGGCGGAGGATGGTGTTTCGTTGCACCTCAGCAGATTAGGCTGGAAGCGAGCTATGGAAATAGTCCGAAATCACCGCCTTTGGGAGCTGTATCTGACTAACGAAGCTGATTATGCGGAAGATCATGTACACGAGGATGCCGAAAAAATAGAGCATATCCTAGAGCCTGGGATTGTTCGTCAGCTGGAGCAGCATCTTGATTTCCCCGAGCTAGACCCTCACGGTAAGCCTATCCCTCAACCAGCTCACTTAGTTGCTCAGCCCTCCGCTGCACTATCATGAAGACTCTGGAATACATAACCCTGCCATGGGACGTACTGGGCTTAGGAGCGCTATGGTTGATCTTGATGGCTTTTTTTGTCGCTCTGCCTTGCTCTCAAATGGGCTCGTTTTTGATCCTGCGAAGGATGGCGCTGACGGGCGATGCGATCAGTCACAGCGTATTTCCTGGTGTCGTTATTGCTTTTTTTATTACCAGAGATTTGGCCTCACCGTGGTTGATCGTCGGGGCAGGCCTAGCAGGCTTGGCATCTACTGTGATTATTGAGTTGATTCACAAGTGGACGAGGGTGAAGCAGGATGCCGCTACTGGTATTTCATTTACGGCTCTCTTTGCTCTCGGGGTTGTGTTGATGGAGCTACTACTGGGTAAGAATGTTGATCTTGATCTGGAGTGTGTTTTGCACGGTCGCCTGGGCTTGCTGCTTGAGGAAGATCGAGTATTACTCTTCGGTTCACTGGTGCCGATACCAGTCTTAGTTATGGCTGGAGTGGCTGTTTTTACCATGTTGCTACTGGGCCTGTTCTATCGGGTGATGATGCTGAGCTCATTCGATGCTGATTTAGCTGCATCGTATGGTTATCGACCGGCAGTGATTCATTACGGAATGATGTTTGTGGTTTCGTTTATTGTCGTTGCCGCATTTCAGGCGGTAGGCGCCATCTTAGTGATTGCTTTGCTTATCCTTCCGGGGGCTGCAGCCTACTTATGCACTTACCGACTCAAGGTCATGTTGGCGATTGCCGCATTGCATTCTCTCATTTCGGCGGTAGGGGGCTTGTATTTGCACGTGTGGTTTAATTCAAATATGGCAGCCTCTGTGGTGGTCTGCGGAGGAATACTGTTTCTCCTAGCTTGGTTACTTGGCCCTGTCGATGGTGTGGTGTGGAAATGGTTTAAAGATGAGCCCCCAGCCCTTGAAGAATCGTCTGATAACGCTGGAAATAGCTGATCTTGGCACATTCGGCTTGCTCACCACAGCCGCTGGGGGTAGTTGAGTGACCCCGCATTTTAGGGATGTTACCAATATTACACTATGGCTATTCAACGCGCATTACTCTCTGTTTCAGATAAGTCCGGCCTAATCGAGTTCGCTAAAGGACTCGATAAACACGGAATCGAACTCCTCTCTACTGGGGGCACATCTAAGGCACTTCGTGAGGCAGGCCTCACCGTAATTGATGTTTCTGATTTTACAGGTGCTCCTGAGCTCTTTGAGGGACGGGTGAAGACATTACACCCCAAAGTTCACGGTGGTCTATTGCATAAGCGTGATGATGAAGATCATCTCAAGCAGGCTGCGGATAATGATATACCACCCATTGATCTCGTGGTTGTTAATTTATATCCTTTCGAAGAGACTGTGGCAAAAGACGACGTCACGCTGGAGGAGGCGATTGAGAATATCGATATTGGCGGGCCATCGATGCTGCGCAGTGCGGCTAAAAACTACAAGTCAGTGACTGTGGTAACAGATCCGAAGGATTACGATCGAGTGCTTGCAGAGATGGAGGAGCATGACGGTGATACCTCACACAAGTTGCGTGAAGAATTGGCTCTCAAAGTTTTCTTGCGTACTTCTACCTATGATACGGCGATCACCAATTACCTCTCACAAGCAGGTGAGGGGACACGATCTCAGTTTGTGATCAGCCTGCCGCTTGATCAGGAGCTTCGCTATGGAGACAATCCGCACCAGCCAACGGCACTCTATGGTAACTTCAGTGATGTCTTCACCCAATTGCAGGGCAAAGAGCTGAGCTACACTAACGTTATTGATATCGAGGCGGCATCCGAATTGATCACTGATTTCGTTCGTCCAACGGTGGGCATTCTTAAGCACACCAATCCCTGTGGTTTAGGTCAGCATGATGATGACTTACGGAAGGCTTGGCAACTTGCCTACGAGACAGACACTCAGGCACCCTTTGGCGGCGTGATCGTTGTCAATCGTGCCATCACAGAAGGCCTTGCGCGCATCATTTCCTCAATCTTTACCGATGTTATTATTGCTCCTGATTTTGAGCCTGAAGCACGTGCTATTCTTCAAAAGAAAAAGAACTTGCGTTTGATCAAGCTCAACAACGAGGCATGGGAGGCGGTCAGAAAAGATCCCGTGATTCGTTCAGCTCCCGGCGGTTTAATGGCTATGGGGCGTGATCACACTGCATTGGGGCTCGATAATATCGAGGAACGCGTTGTCACCAAGCGCCCACCCACACAGGATGAAATCAGGGCGATGCGTTTTGGCTGGAGAGTGGTCAAACACGTGAAGTCGAATGCCATTGTCTACTCAGGCATGGACCGCACGCTTGGAATTGGTGCAGGGCAAATGAGCCGTGTTGATTCGTCTCGTATTGCGGTCTGGAAAGCGAATGAAGCTGGATTGTCACTGAAGGGAAGCATTATGGCATCCGATGCGATGTTGCCATTTGCAGACGGGTTGAACGCTGCCATTGAGGCGGGGGCCACGGCCTGTATTCAACCTGGGGGCTCTATTCGTGATGAGGAAGTCATCGCTGCGGCTGATGAAGCTGGTATTGCTATGGTCTTCACGGGCCATCGCCACTTTAAGCACTAGTTAAAGGCAAAAATCTTGGCGCATCATAGGCCATTGCTGGCGATGCGACAGTCTGTCGAGTCTTAGTGAGCAACATTGTGCCCTGCCTGTGAGAAATAGGCATTGACGAATTGTGCTTACACGCGAAGGTTATGAGTAATATTTAATGACCCGCAGGATGAAATTTCTATGTATAAGCGTGCCTCCACTTGTTGTTTTGGCACTCTATTTTTCTCAAGCTGACAATGCTTTAGGATCTGATGCTGGGGCTAAGCCCGAGTATGTTGCTGAGGCCCCGCTGCCTAAGGGTTGGCCCAAACCTGGACCGTATAACAAGGTTACCCTGAAAGAGTTTCCAGCCTACCGCGCTGCTTACACAGATTCTTTCAGCAGCGGTTTTGCGTTTTGGCGTTTATTTCGCCACATTAAGCGCCAAGACATACCCATGACTTCACCTGTTGAAATGGGTATGAGTCAAAAGGGTGAGGGAGGCAGGCTTGGGATGAAGTCGATGGGATTTCTCTATCAAAATGATAAAGTTGGAAAACTTGGCAATGATGGCAGAAAAATCGAAGTAAGAAGTGTGCCAAACATGCGGGCACTGAGCTACACATGGCAGGGTGATAGAAACAAGGTGACAATGAAGTTGGCGAAAGCGGCAATCGACAAAGCCATGCGAGAAAAAGGGCTGAAGAGTGGTGATTATCGAGTTATGGGTTACAACGGTCCGGGGGTAGAAGATGCCAAAAAAACCTGGGAGATGTTATTGGTGTTGCCGGCTAAGGTGCCAGCCAAGGTGACACCTGATTTAGCCCCCACACCGGCCGTGCCGAATCCGTGACTAATCATCTCAGCTGTCCTTCAATCTCAAGACTCATCTTATAATGGAAATTTCTCTAGTCTACCCACATCAGCTCTACAAGGAGCACCCAGCCCTCGACCAAAAGCGCCCGGTATTTTTAATTGAGGAGCCATTACTATACGGTTGTGACACCAAGTGGCCACTTGAGCATCACGCTCGCAGGCAGGCCTTACTCAAGGAGGCTGGCACGCACTACATTGATGGTTTGCTGGCGGCTGGATTCAAGGCTGATGTTGTCGAGCTTGCGGGTGGGCAAACACATAGCTGTGACATGCTCGACCAACTTGCAGGCAAGCTGCCCAGCAAGCTCAAGGTGATTCATCTGGCCAAGGTGGTGGATGATTTGATCAGCCGCCGTCTGCAGCAATGGTGTGAGGGGAATGGCATTCAAGTCATCTGGTACGAAACCCCCAACTTTATCACGCCAGAGGATTGGTGGCGAGGATACTTGGAGGGCAAGAAGAAGCCTTTTATGGCGCATTTCTACCAAGCGCAGAGAAAGCGTATGGGCATCTTGATGGATGATGATGGTAAGCCAGAAGGTGGCGCTTGGAGCTACGATGAGCTTAATCGTAAAAAGCTACCCAAGAAGTATGTCGAGCCTGTGCTGCCCGAGCTCGAGCCCTTCAGTGCTGATACGCATGCATGGGTGGAAGAGCATTTCCCCAATGCATGGGGTGAGTGTAGTGTCGGATTACCCCGAACCCACGACGAGGCAGAGGCTTGGCTGGATGTGTTTCTTGAGGAGCGATTTGAGCTTTTTGGTGACTATGAGGATGCGATATCGACACGCTATGCGACTCAGCAGCATTCGTTACTCACGCCGATGATGAACATAGGATTACTCAATCCCAGTGATGTGGTGCGGAGAGCTATCGACTACGCAAAAATTCATAATGTTCCGCTCAACTCACTTGAGGGTTTTGTTCGGCAGATCATAGGCTGGCGTGAGTTTATGCGCTGCATGTATGAGCTGCACGGACGCGAAATGCGAGTGTCGAACTTCTGGGGCTTCAGCCATCAGCTGCCGAAGTGTTTCTATACAGGCCGGAGTGGCTTGCCGCCTGTGGACCGTGCCATCAGTGAGTTACTTAAAACGGGCTATTGTCATCACATTGACAGGCTCATGGTGCTGGGTGTTATTTTCCAACTTTGCCACGTCAAGCCCACGGCGGTCTACCGGTGGTTCATGGAGATGTTTGTCGATGCATACGATTGGGTGATGGTGCCCAACGTCTATGGCATGAGCCAGTTTGCTGACGGTGGTAAGTTTGTCACCAAGCCTTATGTCTGTGGGTCAAATTATATTCGTAAGATGTCGGATTACCCCAAGGGTGACTGGTGTGATATTTGGGATGGTTTATTCTGGGACTTTATTGACTCCAACCGTGAGTTTTATCAAAAGCAACCAAGGTTAGGTATGATGACCAGGCAGTTGGATAAAATGGCTCCTGAAAAGCTTCAGTCTCATAGAGATAACGCAGCTGCGTACCGCGATAAGGTCCACTCGGGGTGGCAGTGCGATACAGAGGACAAATCCATTGAATTACCTCTATGAATACGAGAAAGTACAAGCAGATAAAACAATTCTCAGCCGCTGTGATTCTGGGGTTAGTCTCCGCAACGGTGCTGATGGCTCAGCAAGGCGACCAGCCACAGGGGAAAGAAACAAAAACCACTATGCTAATTGACTTCGCAAACAAAGATGAAAATCACTCCGTGAGTGTTGTCAATGACGGCGTGATGGGTGGGCTTTCTCAAGGGAATATCAAGCTGACTCAAGACAACACCTTGCTTTTTAAAGGGCTTCTATCGCTCAGAAATAACGGTGGATTCTCCTCGTTTAGAATCAGTGGTCAGCGTTGGGATTTGCGTGATTGGAAGGGGATTGAAATCCACGTGAGAGGAGACGGGAGGGTTTATGGGTTGCGGGCGACTACGGATGAGAAGTTCCTGCGCTCCTCGGTATCTTTCACTGCTGATTTTGAGACAACGAAAGACAAGTGGGTGAAGTTGCAAATACCTTTCTCTTCAATGAAGGCGAGTTGGAGAGGTAGGAAGTTGAATCGGAACTTTAATCCTGCCGAAATTAAGGGGCTCGGTATCATTCTAGCAGACAAAAAGGCTGGAGAATTTGCCCTAGAGATCAAATCTATTTCTGCGTGGAAGTAGAGGGTGCCCTTGTTTAGAAAGTGCGCACACTGCCCATGCCTCCATCGGCTTGGATGATCTGTCCTGTGATGAATTTGGATTCATCGGATACAAGAAACTCGGCCAATGCTGCGATGTCATCAGCTTCCCCGATGGCCTTCAACGGGTGGCGATCAGCAGATGCTTGGCGCTTTGCTTCACTGTTGATGAGGTTTTCTGCAAGGGGGGTGTCAGTGAGAGATGGGGCAATCGCATTGACTCGTATGCCGGGAGACAACTCCGCTGCAAGTGAACGGGTGAGACCCTCAATGGCTCCCTTGGCCATGGCAATGGATGCGTGGAATGGTAGGCCAGTTTGCACCGCTACGGTTGAAAAAAGCACTACCGACGCACGTGGAGATTTTTTGAGTGCGGGCAGGCATTGCTGAATGACTTGAGCGGCACCAAGGGCATTTAGCTTGAACTCAGTCAAGATGTCTTCCTCACTCAGGCGATGGAAAGGTTTCAATGTGATAGAGCCTGGTGCGTAAACGATGCCATCAAGCTGCTCGGGGATGTTGAGTGCGGTTGGGTTGGCAGCGTCGAAGATCTGGTGTTGTGCACCATTACAATGGGCGCTGCCAGTACGGCTGGCAGTGAGTGTTTGAATACCAGAGCTCTGAAGTCTGTTGGCAAGGCATTCAGAAATACCATGTGACCCGCCGATGATGAGAATTGTTTTCATGAAATTGAGTGAGTGTTGTGAGTTGTTTTTGCAGATTGAGGTATTGCTTAGGCTTGCGGCGCGGCTGCGTAATCAGGCAAGGTAGTCTTGATCGTCGCGTTCAGGCTGCCGACGAGGTGATACAAGCCGAAGTAGGTCCGGTTTAGGTAGAGGGCGTGGGCATTACCGCGTGACGTGCTTAGCTTGCTTAGTTCCTTGTCGAGGCGAGCATCTTCGCCGAACTTAGCAAGCTCATCGAAATAATCCTGATCGCCAAAGTCAAAGGTGCCGTGCTTGAAGGGGCGTGAGAGCAGCTCGACAGACTCCCTGAATAGAGCTGCAAGTGTATCTTTCTCGTGAGGTTTATCGGTGTCGAGAAGCAGGCCAATCTTAGTTAGGGCACTTCGGAATGTGGCGTCATCGTCCAGCACCTTGGGGTCCATCAGAGCGAAGTAGTCCCTGTAGAAGTTATCCTCTAGAGACTTGGTGCAGCCGAAGTCTAATACCCATAATTCATCATCGTGCACTTTGAAATTACCTGGGTGTGGGTCAGCATGAAACAAGCGGAGCTCGTGAATTTGGTGGTGATAGAAATCCCACAAGGCTTGGGCAAGTTTTTGCTTCAGCTCCTGGGGGGCATCAGACTCAGCGAAGGTGTCGAGCTGCACACCATGAATCCACTCCATCGTTAGGATGCGCTTGCTGCTGAGCTCTGGGAAATACTTTGGAAAACGAGTGTAGGGTAGGTGCCTCGACTTGTCAGCAAGGTCTTGGGATCGCTCTAGCTCAAGATGGTAGTCGGTCTCCTCAAGTAGACGTTCCTCCACTTCTTTCATGTAGGGCTCAATCGCCTTTGAATCAATTTGGAAGAGTCTTGTGGCGATGGGTTTGACGATGGCTAAATCAGATTTGAGACTGTCAGCCACTCCTGGATATTGAATTTTGACCGCGTATCTATCCCCTTTGATCTCAGCCTGATGAACTTGGCCAATAGAGGCTCCAGATGCGGCCTTGGTCGTGAAGGACTCGAAGACCTCATTGGGTCGCTTGCCAAGCTCTTTCATGAATGTGTTCACTACCAGAGGGTAGGTGAGTGGAGGCGCATTGTATTGAGCTTGGGAAAATTGGTCAGCGTACTGGTCGGGCACCATGTTGCGATCCATGCTAAGCATCTGTGCGAGCTTCAGTGGGCCACCCTTGAGCTTGCTGAACGTTTCGTAGGTTTGACGCGCCGTAACCTCATGAAATGCCGTCTTATCATCCTTGCCGGTGATTGTTTTCTGGGCCTTGTATTTGAGATAGTTGACACCAACCTGTATGCCCGTCTGGGCAAGCTTGCTGGCGCGACCGATCTTGTTTTTTGGAATTTTGGTCTGCTCTTTCATCAAGCTTATGAGCCAGAGAGGGTAAAGCGGCGCAGCAAAAATCTACCAAGGTCAAATGCTGAATCTAGGGTTCCTGAACGAGCAACGTCGGCGCTAAATCTGACACTCTTTTCGATCAAGGCATCAGTGTCTTGAAAATCGGGGGACTGATCCTTGCGGTAAAATTCAATGATACTGCGAAACTGTTCGAAAAGTAGTTCAGGGTATTTTTCGCTTACCTTTTTGCGGTCAGCAACAGATCCGTCTTCAATTCCCTGATTGATAATCACTTGCGCAAACTCAATGAAGCGGTGCCTCATGGGCTTGAGGGTTTTACTGCACCCGGGGCGCGGAAAAAATTCTACCAGGCGTGACCTGTTTTTCTGGGCATGGGCGAAGAAAGTGAAGAAGAATGCGAGTATTTTTTGATCACCGGGGTAGTCTGGGTAATCGTCATCTTCATGGAGTACCTTTATTGTCTCTTCTATGAGGCCATCCCAGTAGCCCGACTCGAGGGCATCGAAGCTGGCAGCATGCTTGTAAAACTCGGCCTCCTCCATGCCTATCTCCTCAGTAAATGCGTAGACGCTGCTGGGCCTTTTTCCATGAGTGAGTAGCACGTGCCAATATTGCTTTTCGAGCTCGTGCTTGGGGTTTTTTTTCGAAGTCGATTTAGCCATTACACACCTATTTAGAACCCGTGGCATGGCCAGTCAAATGGTAATTGTGTTATAATTTGCCTTGCCTGAAGTGTTCATTAGATTACCATGTTCGCATGAATACTCTTGAGAAGCTCGAAATACTGGCTGATGCAGCTAAATACGATGCCTCCTGCGCAAGCTCTGGCGGGGCAAGGAAAGACTCAACATCGGGCAAAGGCGTTGGTTCGACAGGAGGCGCTGGCATTTGTCATTCATACGCTCCTGATGGCCGCTGCATTTCTTTACTGAAGGTGTTACTGACCAACGTCTGCCTCTACGACTGCCACTATTGCATCAACCGACGATCCAGTAATGTTCAGAGAGCGAGGTTCACTCCTGAGGAGGTAGTTGAGCTAACTTTGTCGTTCTACAAAAGAAACTATATAGAAGGTCTATTCTTGAGCTCCGGCATTGTGCGAAGCGCTGATTATACTATGGAGCTCGTCATCAGGGTGGCTAAGCTCTTGCGCGAAAAGCACCACTTCCGAGGTTACATTCATTTGAAAACTATTCCTGAGGCTTCACCAGAGTTAATCGCAGAGGCTGGCAAATACGCTGACCGCCTGAGCATCAATGTTGAGCTGCCGAAGCAAGAAAGCCTTAAGAAACTGGCCCCTGAGAAAAACGTTCACCGCACTCGCGAAGCCATGAGCACCATCAATGCTCGCATCACCGAGACCATTGCTGATCGTAAAGAGCTCAGAAAAAGAAAATCCAAGGCCAAAAAGCCGACCTTTGCGACAGGACAAAGCACTCAAATGATCGTCGGCGCTGACGGTTCTTATGATAGTGACTTTCTCGCTCGGGCAGGTGACCTGTATGGTAATTTTAAACTCAGGCGTGTTTATTATTCGGCATTCAGCCCCATTCCAGAACCTTCGGTGATCCTGCCGCTTAAATCACCCCCACTGGTTCGAGAGCATCGACTTTATCAAGCTGACTGGTTGATGCGTTTTTATCACTATGGTGTTGATGAGCTGACCAGTGCCGAATCTCCTAATTTAGATTTAGACATCGACCCCAAGCTGTCGTGGGCGTTGCGTAATCGGCACACCTTTCCTATCGATATTAACCGCTCCCCACTGGAAATGCTCTATCGCATACCCGGTCTGGGAGTGAGGAATGCGAAGAGGATTGTTCGCTTACGGCGTCACCATGCTATCACTCTAGAGGATTTGATTAAGCTCCGTGTGAATTTGAAAAAAACCATGCCATTTATGATCTGCACCAATCACCATCCAGCACGTCTTGAACTATCAAGTAGTGAGTTGCGAGCCAAGTTCGCTCCACCGCCGACACAGCTCGAGATGGATTTTACTGCGCAGCCAGTTACTACCACTGTAGAAAAAAACATGGTTAAGCAAGCGGGGGTAGAAGCCTTGCATGGGGAATTCTAGGTCATTGGCAAACTGCGATGAAAACCATATCTATAGAGCCTCATTTTCAAGCATGGCGTAATGCCGCACGTGCATTGCTAGCAGAGCAGTGCCACCCATCCGATGTTCTATGGAGCGCTAAGAATGATGAAGGGGATGGGCTATTGTTTGCCGATGAGCTGCCTGCGCTGCCCAAAGACGCGCCACGTCTGAAAGTGCCCAAGACCTTTGTTCGACTTGCTGAGACTGTAGCGGCACATCGCTCAGGTAAGCAGTGGGCATTGCTTTACCAAATACTTTGGGAAATGAGCTGCGGCAACGATCGTCGTATTCTAAGTAACCAAACCGATAGCAGATTACGCACTCTAGAGCGCATGCGAGCCACCGTGAGTCGCGATATTCATAAGATGCGTGCCTTTGTCCGATTTCGAGAGGTCAAGACGGAGCAGAGTGATAAGGAAAACTTCGTAGCGTGGTTTGAGCCAGATCATCTAATCGTGCGCATCAACACACCGTTTTTTCGTAAACGCTTTGCTGGTATGAACTGGTCGATTCTTACTCCTGACGAGTGTGTGCATTGGGACGGTAGTCGCATCACCTACACTGACGGTGTAGAGAAATCAGTCGCTCCAGATAGCGATGAGCTCGAAGAGCTTTGGCTAGGCTATTACCGTAGTATCTTCAATCCCGCGCGGCTGAAGATCAAAATGATGCAGACGGAGATGCCCAAGAAATATTGGAAAAACTTACCCGAGGCAGAAATCATCGAAGAACTCATCACTGGTAGTGGAGAACAGGTGCAAGCGATGATGCATGAGCAAGAGCGCCCTCTCAAGCCAGTGCCACGCAATGCATACTTGGCCAAGCTCAATGAGATGGATGCGATAGATGAGCCCGATACAGAGAGTGACTGAAGATAGACTCAATCACCGCGGTGCTAGATCGAGGTTTTTACTTCGCTAGCTCTTTGAGTAGGGCTCGATTAAGTCGGATGCCGGCCTCAAAGTTCTCAACATAGTAATTCTCGTTTGGTGCATGGATTTGGCAATCGGGGAGGGCAAGACCTAACATCAGGGCCTCGACTCCGAAGATTTCCTTCATGTCTTGAATGATAGGAATGGAGCCGCCCTCGCGGATCAGGACTGGTTCTTTACCGAAAGCCTGCCTCAGAGCTTCTTGCCCTGCTTTGCCATTTTTAGAATGAGGATCGGCATAGAAAGGCTTGCCATCGTGGCCAACCTCGACTTCCACAGTGACGCCCTGAGGGCAATGCTTCTCGAGGTGTGCTTGCACTTTTTTCATGATATCCTTTGGGTCTTGATCCGGGACAAGGCGGAATGAAAATTTAGCCATGGCCTCTGCGGGCAATACCGTTTTTGATCCCTCTCCTTGGTAGCCGCTACCAATACCGTTGACCTCAGCCGTGGGGCGAGCCCAGAGTCTCTCAGCAGAGCTGTAGCCAGGCTCACCAAAAAGGGCGGGAGATCCTGTGACTGCTAGCATATCCTGCTCACTCATGCCGGGCACTTCAGCCCACATGTTGCGTTCCCAATCTTCGAGTGGTCGAACTTCATCATAAAAACCCTCAATGGCAACATTACCCTCCGCGTCATGGAGTGATGCCACTAATCTCGCAACAGCAGTGGCGGGATTGGCAACGGCGCCACCGTAGACACCGGAGTGGAGATCTCCCGCTGGGCCTTTTACAGTGACTTCGCAACAAGCAATGCCTCGCAGACCATACCCTAGGGTTGGGACGCCTTTCGATACCATTCCGGTATCAGAGACAGCTATCACATCGCACTGAAGCTCGGCCTTATGTTTTTCAATAAATGGGACTAGATTTGGGCTGCCAATTTCCTCCTCTCCTTCAAACAAAAAGATCAAGTTCACAGGTAACTCGCCTTCTTCTTCTAGGGTCTGCTCTACGCCGAGCACGTGGGCTAACATCTGCCCTTTGTTGTCGGTGGAACCTCGTCCCCAAATTCTGCCGTCACGTATCTCAGGCTCGAATGGTGGTGAGTCCCAGAGCTCGACGGGGTCAACTGGCTGAACGTCATAGTGGCCATAGATGAGGCAGGTCTTTTTGCCGGCTTCGTGCTTGTTACGTGCTACCACGATCGGATGTTGAGGCGTTTCGTGAAGCTCTGTATCCAGCCCCATATGCTCGAGTTTTTTGATCAGCCACTCTGCACAGTCGCGAACATCGCAGGTATGGTCGGAGTCGGTGGAGACACTGGCAAAACGTAAAAAGGAGAACAAATCTTCAAGCTGCTTGGTCATGGCTTATGTTTTGAACTCAGGGTGTCGAGGGGGCAAGCATCAAATAGAAATCATGATCGGGTCTGAGAAAGATTCATAACTTGGTGGTTTTAAAAGTCTCTGATTACGTGCAATATCAACTTTAATGAGACGTCGATATCCGCTGATCTTCAATCCAAGTGCTCGCAGCCAGCGGGGGCGTAGGACTCTGCGTTTCTTGATGACTCATGCTCAGTCCTTTGTGCTTTATGCCAGCCGCAGTGCTGAGGATGCTAAAGAGTTGGCCACCAAGCTTGCGGCTGATGGCGAGCCGATCGTGGTGGCAGCTGGTGGTGATGGTACCCTCAATGCTGTTGTCCAAGGGTTAACTGGCACCAACACGGCACTGGGTGTTTTGCCGGCTGGAACGATGAATGTCTTTGCTCGCGAACTTGGTTTGCCTCACAACAACCTCAAAAAATCACTAGAAGTTCTTGAAGCCGGCTACATTAAAGAAGTCGATCTCTTTGAGGCAAATGGTAACCCCTTCATGCAGATGGCGGGTATTGGTTTTGATGCCCAAGTCATCGAGGAGACGACATGGGAGCAAAAAAAGATTCTCGGCCCGATGGCCTACATCATGACCGCTATGAAAGTGCTTGCCGATAAGCCCCCAAAGCTTCGCATCATTTGTGATGATGGTCAGATAGAGGAGGGCTTTTGTGCATTGGCTGGTAATGGATCGCTCTATGGTGGTCAGGTAAAATTATTTCGTAAGGCCGACCATGCGGATGAAATGCTTGATATGCTGGTGTTCACAGAGGCTGGTTACAAGCTGATCCGCGACTCGGTCAAAGGACTCGCCACAGGGGCGATTGACGCGGGTAACTCTTCAGTCAAATACCTTCAGTCCAAAAGCTATGAAATCCATTGTGATCGTGAAGTTCCCATGGAAGTAGATGGCGAGTACGTAGGCAGGGTTGAGAATATTTGCCTCGCTCCGGCTCAGAGAAAGCTAAGAGTTGTTGCCCCCGAGCATCCAAAAGATGGAATATTTACTACTGTGGTCAAGACCTTGGTCAATATTCCACGGCGAGGGGATGAAGCATCACAAGACGATAAGCCCGATCAACCATGAGTGATACTAACACGGTGAATCATCAGGCCGAGCCATCGTCGCCAGTTGATCGGGAAGATGATAGTGTGAAGCGAGGCGGGTCCGGCAAATACTCGTGTCTTATGAAATGGTTGAGAAGGCTGTTGCTAGTTGGGTTTTTAGGGGTTGCTGTTTTTGTTAGTTTTGTCTGGTATGCTAATTACGCGGCAACAAGAGCAGGTAAAGGGGTTTTGTTTGATGATGTCAACGATGTGCCTATGCAGCGCGCTGGACTTGTTTTTGGTTGCTCTCACAAGCTAGGAAAGCGCGACAACCTCTACTTTAAGTATCGCATCCAAGCGGCTGCAGAGCTGTGGCATGCGGGCAAGGTAGAGTTGCTAATAGTATCGGGTGATAATCGCGAAAAATACTATAATGAGCCAGTAACTATGAGAAAGGCCTTGATGAAAGCCGGAGTTCCTTTTGATAATATCGTTTGTGATTATGCGGGTCTGCGCACGCTAGACTCGGTTCTGAGAGCTAATAAGATTTTTGGCCTTAGTGAGCTGACACTGGTAAGTCAGAAGTTTCAGAATGAACGGGCGGCCTACATAGCTAAAGCATACGGCATCAAAGTTTATGGTTATAACGCTCGTGATGTCGAAGGATACGCAGCTCGTAAAATAGAAGATCGTGAGGTGCTCGCCAGAGTAAAAATGTGGTTAGATATCAATATCACAAAAAAACAGCCGATGCATCTGGGCGAAAAAGAACCCATCTTGTGAAGGTTTCGAGCATTGACCTTCATGTGTCCAGAGCTGGAGTGAGCGTTGATCGGTAGCCTTGTAGCGGCTTGTATTGCTCTGTGCTTGTTGGAAGCCCCGCTGATATTAACCGCCTGCAGCAATGGTAATTATCTCAAGCTGGTCTCCATCAACTAGCATGGTGTGAACATATTCACGCGGAAAGAGGGCCTTTTTATTGAGCTCTACGATTACGGGCTTGCCGGCAAGGCCGATAGAGTCGAGTAGCAATTCCACATTGATGGCATGATTAAGTGGGTGGTCTTTGCCATTAAGTTTGACCTTCATGTTGTCTGCGCTGTTGCTGGTGACTCAATATTGTTGAGGATGGCCTCATCCCAGTCTTTCCAAACGGATTCGTATCCCTTGGTGTGAAGCATGCCGGTGATTTCCTCGATGCCACGCTTGTCATCGATGGTAAACTGCTCGGTGGCGCGGCTGCAGGATTTTTTCTCGGTGACTTCGACGCGTTTGCCTTTGAGCGTCATGTGAAGGTCGTCAGTTCCCGCTCCGGTGTAGCCACCGGGGTCAGTTTGAGATTCTGCCGACATATGGGTGACACCGAGTGGGACAAGGGCGTCTCGCAAGCTGGCTGGTTCACGGGTGCTTACCACGATTCCCAGGTGAGGGAAACAGCTGCGGAATGCGCAGACGAGCTGCACAAAGTGGCGGTCGTTGAGGAAGAGCTCGGGGTTGGGCTCATACTGGTAGTTGCCAGCATAAGGCCGCATGCGGGGGAAGGAAACGGTAAATGAGGCCTTCCAACAGTGCTTGTAGAGGTATTCTAGATGGGAGGCTAGGGCTCTAGCTTCATGCCTCCAGTCTGCGAGGCCAAACAGGGCGCCAATGCCAATTCTTCGGAAACCTCCAGCATAGGCACGTTCGGGACATTCAAGGCGCCAGTCGAAGTTTTTCTTGGGCCCTGCTGTGTGCAAGCGTGAGTAAGTCTCACGATCGTAAGTTTCTTGATAAACTACAAGCCCCTCGGCTCCATGGCTGACGAGCTCGCTATATTGGTGGTCTTCCATCGGGCCAACCTCGATGCCGATGGTGGGGATGAAGCCTTTGATCGCATCGATGCAGTCTTGTAAGTAGCCTTCGCTTACAAACTTGGGGTGCTCACCGGCAACGAGTAGAATATTGCGGAAGCCAAGCGCGTGCAGGTGTCGTGCCTCGGTGACAACTTGCTCGATAGTGAGCGTGGTCCGCAGGATAGCATTATCGCGGGAGAAGCCGCAGTAGCTGCAGTTGTTAACGCACTCGTTGGAGACGTAGAGTGGTGCAAAAAGGCGCATGGTTTTGCCGAAGTGCCTGCGCGTGGTAGCACGGCTGTTGATAGCCATTGACTCGATCTCTTCACGCGATTTTGGCGCTATGAGTTGTTCGAATTTGCGCAGTAGCGGTGTTGTCTCGCCACGATTGAAGGTGTCCACAAAGCTCACGTCGGGAGCCTAGGATAGAAATTCAAAAGCACAAACGCGAAATTAGTCGATCCTGGCATGATGCATGTTTCTGCACACGGCCTCTGGCACCGAGGTAGATTGTGTGTGTAGCATTGATGTAGAATTTTCACGTACAATTTTACATATCTGTATATTTATGTATTCTCATGTCCGTAATTTGCTATTTCTCCGTGCTATCTCAGGATTGCCGGTGTCGGCCGAGTAACCTTTACTAGGACACTGAAATAGTTATCACTTACCACTATTTAATGTCATCAATTGATTTACTGACTTGGCTAGGTATAGCCGCTTGTCTTTCGCAGTCGGCAATGTTCTCCGGCTCTAACCTCGCTTTCTTTTCCCTAGGACGTATGCGCCTCGAGGCAGAAGTGGAGAAAGGCAGCTCAGCAGCAGGTCGAGTACTTGCACTGCGTAAGGATTCGAACTTACTGCTCTGCACCATCCTCTGGGGTAATGTGAGTGTGAACGTGCTGCTTGCTTTGCTGAGTGAGTCGATCATGGCAGGCGTAGGAGGTTTTGTGTTCTCAACGGTGGGCATTACTTTCTTTGGCGAGATTATCCCGCAGGCCTATTTCTCGCGACATGCAATGCATGTTGGGGCTAAACTGGCTCCGCTTATTCGTTTTTACCAAGCGGTGCTTTTTCCTGTCGCTAAGCCGTGCGCGGTGATTCTTGATGGGTGGATTGGGCCAGAGGGTCCCACCTTTTATCGTGAACGTGACATCGAGATTATACTCGAAAAACATATCAGTGAGCAGACCTCAGAGATCAGTGCTAATGAGGGTAGGGGGGCGCTTAACTTCCTCGATTTGGATGATCGTTTCATTATAGATGAGGGTAACTCGATCAAGGCAGGTACGATTTATACAATGCCTTCAAACTTGGATTTGCCTACTTTACCGGCGCCGAATACCGAGCAAGGTCGTGAGTTCATCAATATGCTCAACAAGCACCCTAATCTACGCGCGGTGATTCTTGATGAGGACGACGGTAAGCCACAGCTCATCATCAATACGACTGAGTATCTGGGCACGCTCTACGCTGCAGAACAAGAAGATGAGGATGGCGCACGTGCTGAGCTTGATATTTATGAGTTTTGTCACCGCCCGATCATTGTTTTTGACAGCAAGACCACGCTGGATGATGTGCTCGGTGAGTTCGTCGTTGAAGCCAATGATAAGAACGACCACGTGGTAGACCGTGATGTTGTTATTTTCTGGAGTGATGAGCAGAAACGCATCGTCACAGGTGCTGATATCTTCGGCCGCCTGCTGCGTGGAATCGCACGGCGAGAGGCGGAGTGATGTGCTTGTTTATGGCTCTACCTCAAGTGCTCGAAGTTGTCGTAGAGATTCTCGATGAGTTGATACTCGGCGCTGTCTTTTTTGTGCCAATCGGGGTAGGCTTGATCAAGGGCTTTAGTGATGGCGTTGATCTCGGCGAGGGATGGTTTTTGGCTTTAAGTCTAATGGTTTGACTTTATCGGAAGCCCTCGGGCGGGAAGGTTTGAAAGACGAATTTCAGGGAGATTGGTTGCATAGTGATTTTTGGGTGGTTGCTCCCGTTTATGTGCAATCCGTGTATCTTAAATGGGTAGAGCTGGCAGAGCTCGACAAGCAGTGAAAAGAAATAAACAATCAGATCAAACAGAAGGACTATATGTGGAAATTAAATAAGACGGCTCTGGCACTCGGCACAATGGTCATCTCGGCATTGTCGCTTTTTGCCCAGAATCAAGACGCTGAGGAAGGTAGAGCACCCGAGATCACCTTGGATGTAATTGTCAAAAATGAACAAGGCGAGCCTTTGGGCGGGGTCGAAGTGAGGGCATATTTTACCGGGCCTTATGCTAGTGGTCCTGATAAGGCCGAAACCGATAATGATGGTAAAGTCACATTATGGGGTAAAGCAACATTGGGAGCTTCGGTATCAAGCGGGGGCAAGGACAGTAAATGGTATCGCTCATCTTCTGC
>ERZ1048068.224-NODE-224-length-52674-cov-32.587525_pt1 | contig 52674 bp, 25 predicted proteins | sample MGYA00383098_ERZ1048068 | MGnify/ENA primary metagenome ERZ1048068 (study PRJEB29581, sample SAMEA5548368) | metagenome | biome: marine; feature: coastal; material: water | depth 1 m | study: Short-term variability in the microbial, nano- and picoplankton...
GTCCATGCAACCAGTGCTGTGGTAAATGCAGCCCATGGAGTATCTCCAAGGAAGCTGGCAAATGATTTTATACCATCTCCGATTGCTTCATAATCTATTTCTTCGATAAACTTAGTAAATTTACCGTCTGTCCATTGATCTACTATACCTCTAACAACGTTAAATCCAACAAACGCAATTGCAGCACCTTTTAATAGTTTAGTAAAGAAGCTTAATGGATTTGTAAGTACCTGTCCTGTAATAGTATTTTCTTTAAGGTAATTTTTTGCTTCAGCGGCTCGCTCTTTTTTCTTTTTATCTTCCTCTTCTTCTTTTCTTTTTGCTTCAGTTACTTGTCTTAACTTTTCATCTTCTAAATTGTTTGCTATGTTTAATTTAGCAGCTTCCTTTTGTAACTCAATCGTTTCTTCGTCAAGACCTAATGCTCGCAATTGTTCTGCATCAAATTGAACTGGAATTGGTTCTAATGTTGTTTGAGCTACTGCTTGTGCGCCTTGAGGTAATGGCCCAGTGAACGTATTAGGATTTGCGCTTAGCATTTGACCAAACGTTTTATTTAAATTAGCAAGCTCGTTTTGTATACCTTGAAAGAGTACACCAAATTTCTCAAGGTTTATTTTAACCGACTTTAAAGAGTTCTTTCCGTCACCGCCATTACGCGTAAGTGAACCCTCTCGTTTGAGACGATCTAAAATTGCTTGTGTATCTTTACTTATTTCTGCCATTTAATTTATTACCTTTTAGCGTTCTCACGCGCTTCTTTTTGTCTTTCCATGAACTCTAATAACATTGAAAAATATAAATCTCTTTCATACGGCATTAGACCTTCAATATCACTAACACTCCACTTATGATGTTGTGCCAAACCAAAAATAGATTGATAATAATGCCCTAGACTCATATGGCTAAGGCCTATATAAAAAAACTACGCATCCCCTCAATTACAAATACTTTTTCATCTTCATTACTATTTGTATATTTAAGTTCTTGTCTAAGCTTTGGCATTGTATCAAAGAAGTTGGATATCTTCTTAATTATATCACCAGTCAAGTTATCCATAAAATCAGCAATATCTTCTGGAGTATAATCAGCAAAGTTATGTACTTCATCTTCTGTTGCCAATGTATCTAAACAAGAAACCATAATAACATAATTAACTAACGGATCGGTTGCTTCCATATCAATTATCTTTGTAAAATCATCAATGTTTGGATACTTTAAAAATAAAACTAAATCATCATTAATTCTAACTTCTTTACTATGATTCGGATCTCTTAATATTTCCATGTTTTCGAGATCCATCTCAAGAGGTATTGATTCGTTAGTATCAGGATCTGTTATTGTAAATGCAGCTGTATTATTTACTGCGCTTGCTCTTAGCTTTAAAAATATGTATTCTAAATCTAACATTGATATTTCTTCAATTGGTTTATCAATTAAGCAGTTATTTACTACTTGTTTGATTGCCACCATTTCTACCATCGGATCTTTTGATTCCGCTGCTACTAATAATATCTTTTCTTCTTTTACTGTAAACGGTCTATATAAAACTTCACTATCATCGCTGGGTAAAGTTATTTTGTTTAACGGTAAATCAATTTTTGGTAATGCCATAATATATTTCCTATTTGTTATCCTTTAGTTGGAATATTGTCAGTTATGTTATCTAACGAATTTCCTAATCTTTGTAATTTGTTAACTGCGTCTTGAATGTTTCTTGGTTTGCCTGATTTTAATGTTCCTCTTACAGTATCAGCAAACCCTGCCACATCTCCAAGAAGATCAAGTAAACCCGCGCCTCTTGTTGAACGTGATCCCGTATGTCCTGCTTTATCTGCAGAGTATTCGTAATCGTCAAACGCAAATTGTACTTGTATTGTTAAGAACGTATCTGTTCCATCCCAAGCCATTTCAACTCCACTCACATTAATTGGATATGCTTTTTGTAATACCGCAGAATAATAAGACCTTGGGTTACTGTCTGTAGAAAAATGTTTGATTTCTAAATCACAAACATAATCATCTCTAAATCCAACTTCGTGTGGAAGCTTTTCTTTCCATTCACTATGAATACCACCTGCAGAACTATAATTTAAAACGTGGCGAATCCAATAGTGAAAGAATCTTAATGTATGATGATCTGAATCGCAAATGAATGTTGCTGTAATTGGACCAGGTGTAGTAATTGCGCTCGGAATAATTTTTGATAGCTGACCAACGTAATCGTAGTTTGTTGTATTAATAGCAACACCAGGAAAAGTAATTGCACTGCAAAACATCGTAAACGTTCTTGCGTCAAATTTACCTTTATCTGCTTCAGTTGCGGTATTCATCCATTTAGGATTAGTCATCATGACTTCAAAAAGATTCGCCTTGGCCGGGCCACCGAGACCTTCAAACGTTGACTTAAATTTACTAATATTAAACGCCATTCTTAACTCCTAGCAATCCTTCTTGAATCCGCCCACACAGTACCCTGACTTTGTTTCTGAAATGATTGTACTGGTAAAAATAATGCAGTGTCCCATTCGGACGCGGCAATCTTTATAAACTTTGACCTAACTTGTTTAGCCAAATACATTTTAACTGTAGGCTTAAAGAACCGAAAATTTGAAGCACTCTGTAACAATTTATAGTTTATATTTAATACGGTATTCTCATCGTACGACTTATCTGAAGCTACTGTATATAATGCATCCATTAACTGTGCTCTCATCTTCGGTGGCAAGTAATGCATATTCATTCCAAGTATACCACCCTTTACCTTATTTATGGGAAATATGAGTGGGAACCTGTCGTAATATGGTAATGTTGCTTTATGTTTAGGATCGTATTCAAAAAAGTACATTGAACCATATACTTGATCACCACGTAATTGTTGCTTAGCTCTACCTTTATCTTTGGTACTTAATATAGCTTCAGCAGTTATTTCTTTACCTGCTTTAAGTGTAGCTTGGTTACGATACCACTCTCTTGCGCTTTTGGTCCTGGCAGGAATCTGTCCTTGTCGTATACCCTTTGCTAATATATCTGAAAATAAAGTTGCCACTTATCGTGCTCCTGGAATATGATGTTCTGTCATAATTGTAAAATGCCATCCTCGGTCAGCGCAAAAGTTCTTTGCTGCTTTCCATTTTGCTTCGTTAACTCCCCATGTTTTAACTTCATTTAAATACCTTCTTGAAACTCTGCCTGTCTTTGTTTTATTCTTATTCTTTATATCAGGCGGTCTACATTGAGCACTTGGTTTGATTTCAATCATAATCGTTTGAGGATTACCCAAGTTATCATTCTTGTGTACTACTACATCAGGAAAGTATCTATGTACTCTACCGTCTATCGGAGACCTATATGGAACAATTACTTCTTCTGATTGCCACCATATTACATCTGGGTGAGAATCCATCCATTTAAATACTTTAAACTCCCACAAAGACCTATAAATAATTTTTGTAGGGTCACCTTTATACTTATTAGGTTCTTTTGGTCTAAATCTACCCTTATATGCCATGATATACTTCCGATTACTGTTATAAATAATAAATTAACTATATACATATTTATTACGATTCGTCGGAACGAATTGAGGAAAATTCATGGCAAGACCTGACTTTAAAACTAGAAGATCAAATAAAGGCGGTGTAGACCGACTGCAATGGCCAAGTGGACAGTTTCCGCATGGAATACAGTTTATCTTTAAAGATTATAATTACAGTGAATTTATTTCTAAACCACCGGTTGGTAACTTGGCAGGTGACGGATTGAGCGGTAATGGAACAAAATGGTCAACCGCGAGTAGCCGAAGAGCCAAGGAACAAGAAGCTTTTGTATTAGAATTACCTTTTCCAAATACACTAACAGATTCCACAGGAGTTCAGATCAGTTCTTTTGAACGAGGATTCATTGAAGAGTTCCTTACAGGACAAGCAGTTGCTATGGCAGACGATCCTGTAGCAGCAGCAAAGAAAATGGGTAACGCAATTGCCAATGGTACACGAGGATTAATAAGTGGTGAAGCTTTTGAGGACAATGAAGCAGGCGGCATGTTTAAACGATTAATTGGTACACTAGGAACTAATGTTCTTGGCACGTTAGGTCTTGGAGAAAAATCAATTGGTGCAGCTTTAGGTTCAGTACAGAATCCACTTACTACTTTACATTTCAGTGGAGTTGATTTAAGAAACTTTGCTTTCTCATGGTCGGTATATCCAGCCAACAAACAAGAAGCTGATGATATTAGAGATATTGTAAGTAAAGTTAAAAGTAAAATATTACCACAAGTACAACCTCTAACACCGTCGGGAGAAGGCGTTTCTGAGTTGTCTGATTTAGCAAGTGGTAGTTTGGCAAGAGCGTATTTAAAATATCCTTCGGTTGTAATGATTAATCTTTTAGGAGTTGACGAATCGCACTATCCAAGATTTAAAGCTTGTATGTGTAAAGGTATAGATATTAATTACGCGGACAACGGAAGCTCACCAACAATTGCTCAAGGTGGTGTACCTATGGGTATTAATATATCAATGTCGTTTATGGAACTCGAGATACAAACCGCAGAAGATTATGGTGCTGCTAGTCTTGATGCATTAGACATTCAAATACCTAATGTAGAAGAGACCGCAAATACTACACCAGCAGCAGCAGCCGCAACACCAACAGCAAATACGGCAGGAGGATAAAATGTCTTATAAGTATTTTCAAGACTTCCCGATAATCAGATACGAAGGAAGAAAGGTAAGAGACATTTCTCGACGCGCTTCTTTTATGAGGGCAGTTTCTAATAACCCATACTTATATTATTCATATACAGTTAAAGATGGTGAACGAGCAGAAGATGTTGCTTTAGAATATTACGGTTCAGTTGATTATATTTGGTTAGTGTACATGGCAAACAATATCATAGATCCTTATTACGAATGGCCGATGGATGCCCAAACATTTAATGATTACTTGGTAGATAAATATACGGCAGAGTCTGGTAAAATTGGTGAAGATGTTATTGATTGGACAAAGAATGAAAGTATTGATGATAACATTTTGTATTATATTAAAAAGGTTTAGGGATAACAAATGGCAGTAGATGATATTATATTAGCACCGGAATCTTTCCGAACAATTTATCTCCGTCGAGAAGACAGAGTAATTATGAGGACTGAACGTGGACAAAAGATTATTGTAAAAAGAATCATTCCTGAAGATTGGAAGCCATATCGTATCTTCGAATATGAAACTACACTTAATGACAATAAAAAAGAAATCTTTTTATTCGACGATGTCTACTTAGGTCAGATTACAAATGAACTTAGAGATAGTGTAAGCGAATAATGCAAGAGACTTTTAATCCAGGATATTGTACGATCGAGTCAGCAGAGCTTATTACTGCCGATAGAGAGTCTGAAGTAATTACTGGACTTATTGGTAGGTTTGATTTACAACAGTCAATGACAGCAGGAACAATTACAGGTTCTATTGATGTTTTAGATGGTGTTGGTTTATTAACATCATTACCTATTAGAGCCGAAGAAAATTTAAAACTTAAACTTAAATCACACGACTTACAAACTGAACTTAATTTAGATTTACAAGTAATAGAAATAAGCAATGTTTCAATTCAAAAAGAATCAGGCGATCAGTACGCTTATACATTACACTTTGTGACAAGGTCTTCTTGGAAGGCAATGACAAAGAATGTAATTACTGCGTTTCGTTCTAAGTCTGCTTCTTATTGCGCAAAGAAAGTATTTAACAGATACTTTGAGAAAAACCTTGGAAAGAATAGATCATTTAATATAGAAGAATCTGATGGAGAAATGAAAGTTATTATTCCTGACTATAATCCAATACAGGCAATGAGTTTTCTTTGTGCTAAAGCTTTTACAAATAGATCTAAATCATCTACGTTTCGTTTCTTTGAAACAGTTGATGGTTATAATTGGGTAACTGATGAATGGTTATTAGAAAAAGCAAATGAGACTAAAAGAAAATCATTAAAGTATTCTCCTATCGTTGATCGTAATCCATTAGCAGGTCCAGTTATTATTGAAACATTATCCGACTTCACTACTTCTAATCATGTTAATTCATTAAAAGATTTAACAAGTGGCGCATATAAAAATTCAGTGATGGAAATTGATTTCACAACAAAAAAGAAAAGAGACTTCCATTACGATTATGTTAAAAAGAAAAGTAAGTATAAAGGAATGCAAGGTAAAGTCGGTGGTGTTGTAGGTTTAAAACATTCTGATAGTTTTATTAAAGATACATTTATAGATGGTTATACGCAAAGTGTTGTATATAGAGATTGGTCAGCGGCAGGCTTCGAACAGAAACCCGGCCAAGTGAATCGTGGTGAACAACACATGACTGAGATTATTCAAAATAGAAGAGCTTATCATTATCATTTAAATGAAAACATGTGTACAGCTATGATTCGTGGTAGGTTAGATATAAAGCCAGGCGAAGTAATTGATTTAACAGTATTAGAACCTAACGCTACTTTAGAAGGTGAACAGAATAAAAGATTAAGTGGTTACTATTTAATATATGCAACTTCGCATAATATAGACGGTACCAATTTAGAAACAGAATTGGCAATGATTAAATTTGATTGGGAAACAGGCAAATGAACGCGGCAGATGGTTCAGGAATAGGACAACCACATTTCTTTATAGGAGTTGTGGAAAATAATGTAGACAAATCTTTTGAAGGAAAGATTCAAGTTCGTGCGTTTGGTATTCATGGTACACACTCTGATATTTCTACAAAAGATTTACCTTGGGCAATTTGCGCTTCAGGTAATTACGATTCAAATAATCCACCCCCACCATTAAATGCATTTGTATACGGAATGTTTCTTGATGGAAGAATGGCACAACATCCATTAATACTTGGTTTAATCCCAGGTAAATATAATGAAGAGATGGATCCCATTAAAGATGGGTATGGAGTGATAGCAGAAAAGGATGGAGATCTATTAGGCGGAAGCTTAGCACCTCGACAATTTAACACAGGCGGTGGTCCTGATAAATTAGCATCAGGTGAAAGATTAATGGAAACTTATTTGTTGGCAATGGCAGCCAATAGAGTACATGATCAAAAGATTGCGAATACAGATGAAACGTGGTCAGAACCACCACCAGCGTATGCGGCCAAATATCCATTCAATAAAATAATTAAAACAAGTAGACATAGTATTGAGATTGATGATTCTCCAGGTGCAGAGAGAATTATGATTCATCACAATGCAGGTTCTTATATTCAAATAGATGCAAAAGGATCTGTTACTGAAAGAGCTGAAGGAGATCGTTATGAAGTTAATATTGGAACAAAACACGAATCATCAGGACATAGTGTAGTTACTATTAATGGTAACGCTCATGTTTATGTAAAAGGTGATAAGACCGAAGAAATAGAAGGTGACTATCGAATGCTTGTTCATGGCAACGCCGAGTTTGGTGTTGGTGGACAAATGAATCTCAACGGTGGTGAACAAGTTCAGTTAAGAGGTGGAGATGTTAAGTTAGAAGCCAACGCAGGTATTATGACTGTATTTGGTAAAAAGGAAATACAGTTTGAATCTGTTAACCAATTAAACTTTGTTGCCAAGAATATTAAAAATACTGCCCTTAACACCTACGATGTATTCTCAACCAAGGCTATAAAGTTATCTACTCCTGGAGACATACATTTATTTGGATCAAATATAATCAATACGGCTTCTGGGTTAATCCCACCAACACTGCTTACAGGGACTTCTGTTCCTACACCAGGATGGAGTTTAACAACGCCGCTAATGAATATTGCTTCAGTATCAACTTCTCATACAGGAATATTTAATACAACTGCTATTAACTCTGGTATCATTACTTCAAGCAGTGTTGTTAATTCACCTGCGGTTGTCGCAACAACTGTGGCAGCAACGTCTGGTGACTTTACTACTTTAGGTGCACCACTTATGACGGCAACAGGAGCTGCATATAACGGAGCTTATCGTCCACCAGTTGTAAGTGTATCAATACCAAGTGTACCTGCGTTATTACCTCCTGCACAGTCTGCACCAGTCGTTGCACCATTACCAGGAATTACTTCAGGTTGGGCGTATCCTACAGGTAATAGTCCAGCATTCCTTGCCAAGGTATTAAATCCTGCATCTGCATTCCTTGCTATTGTCGCTGACTTTGTTCCAATTGATCTTGGAGCATGGGGTATGACATTATCTAAAATGCCTGAACCTCCTTCGAAGTCAACTTCTATTGTACCTAAAGGTTATTTCGCAATGGGTCATGCATCAGGTGTTCTTGCACCTCTTGATGATTCGGCAACTAACTCTGATATAGGAGGCGTGTAAAATGGCAGGCGTATGTATAGATCCTAATGATCAAGTTACATTAAATAAGTTAGCATTAAATCCTGTAAACGTTACAGATCTAAAAGGAAGATATACTCTTTCTCAAATTGATGCAGTAACTCAACAAGTTGCAGATAGTATTGCTAATGATGCAGAATCAAATCCATTATCAAAGGCAACAAGATTATATGGAGATGATTTAGGTTTATCAAATAATTACTTAAATGGATTGCTTCGTCAAAGAATAGGTGATCTTGGTGGTTACCCTGACCTTGAAGGAAGATGGGAACGAGGAAATATTTCTCAACTTGAAACTGCCGATTTTATTCAGAGATATAATTATACTCCGCAAGGTCTAATGAATGAAAATGATTATCAGAGATTGGCAAGGAATTTAGATTCTTATTATAAAAACGATTTCAGTACAAGTTTATTAGGTGGATTCTGCGATAGGTTTGATTCTATCTTTTCTTCTATTGATGCATTCTTTGATTTAATTGGAGTTGTAGATGGACTAATTGCAGATGCATTAGCAATTGCCGATAAGATCAGTAGAGGGTATGATGGAATTAAAGATCTTACTGTTGCAGAAGTCATTGAAAAACTGATTAACGAAATTAAAGAAAAAGTAAAAGCCGTTATTGAGCAAGTGTTTCAAGAAGTAGAAGATATGGTTGGTAATTTCGATCCTGCTGCCATTACAGAAGGCTTTGAAACATTTGTAGATTCTAAAGTTGTAAAAGGTATTATGACAGTACGAGAACAGACTTGTGCGTTCTTTACTCCAGAAAATAAGAAAGGTATTACGGATAAAATGGAGGGACTGATTGATTACGCAAGAAGTCTATTTGAGAGTCCTGGTATTGAAGAAATACAATTCCTAATTGCTCGTATTTGTGCACTTGCAGCAAACGTAGAAGCGTTAGTAAGGGACATTAACAAACCATTGAACGATTATACCAACCGATATTCAACCATCGTAAACAGGCTTCAAACGATCTCAAGGATCAACGAATCGACAGCAATCAAGTCAGGAGCTATACGGTATTCTCCAACAACTAGGAAAGAGGTAATAAATAGATTAGAAGGCAGATGGACTTTGGCTGGTGGAGACGCAATAACCAACACTGGTGAGCCACCAAAAAACATCGCCCCTATTACTGCTGCGGATTATAGAGATCTGCCAAGGTGTGGTATTGTATTCGCAGGCAATGACTCAGACATAGGTCTTGGTCCAAGTGGAAGTACAAACCACTTTGATGCAAAAGAAGGTGTTGGAATATATGGATATACAAGAGTAGATCTTGATGTCAAAGTATATCTTAGAAGATTAAAGTTATTAACGGGCAGTAAACTTATCATAACAAATGGTTGGGTAAGTAAAGCTTATAATAAAGAACAAGAATGGGCAGAAGATAATTCCCATTTAAGTGGAATGGTAGTTGATATTAAAAAGGATATGGCTGACGTTCCAAAATTTTTAGAAGACGCGTTTACTACAGGATTTAAATACGTTAAAGAATACGATGATTTCATTCATTTAGATTTAAGAGAAATATTATAAATGTCAATAGCAGAGTACTTATCGCCTAAAAAGAAAAAGGTAAATCTTTATACGGACTTCCATAAGGATCTTCGTATTAGTCCTGTGTCAAAAGACATTGCATTACAAAAAGATGAGACAGCAGTTAAAGACGCAATTAAAAATCTTATACTAACAGATCGTGGTGAACGACCAATGCAACCGTACTTAGGTGGCAATATTCGTGATATGCTTTTTGAGAATCTAACACCAGGAACGCTCAAACTAATTAAAGACAGAGTAACATCTACAATTACGACTTACGAACCAAGAGCAAGTTTAATTGACGTATACGTTTCGGGAGATCTCGACGCAGGATCCGTTAATGTTAAAATTACTTTTTATGTTCGTAACGAGCAACAACCAATTTCATTAGATGTTATATTAAAAAGGAATAGATAGAGATGGCAAATCCAAAAACACCAATTACTGAATTAGATTTCGAAAGAATCAAAGATCAGTTTAAGGTATATCTTCAAACGCAAACACAATTCAAGGATTATAACTTTGAAGGTTCTAACCTGTCTGCTTTACTTGATGTACTTGCATTTAATAGTTATAATAATAACTTCTATACGAACATGGCGCTCAACGAAATGTTTCTTGACTCTGCCGTCCTTAAGAACTCTATCGTTTCACACGCAAAAGAATTAAACTATATTCCTCGTTCACGTAAATCTGCTAAGGCAATTGTTAATTTAAGAATTGAAGATACAGTCACGCCAGATTCAACAATCTCAATTCCTCGATACTTTAGTTTATCTGCTAACTATCAAGGAGAAAGTTTTAACTTTGTAACAGATGAATCATACACGGCAAGAAGAACAGCTCCTGGTGTATTTGAAGTACAAAATGTAGAAATGTTTGAAGGAGAAATGTTAACAAGTTTCCAAAGAGAAGGATTTATTGTTGATGCAGATGGTGTACTTAGAGTATTCCTTACAAACAATGAAGTAGATACAGATTCAATTGTTGTGTTTGTTGATGCAGAAGCAACCGACGACGCAAACGTATTCCAAAGAGCCAATACAATTTACGGTGTTAAACCTGATGACAAGGTATTCTATCTCGAACCTTATCTTGATGAAAAGTATTCTATTTACTTTGGTAAAGGTCAGTTTGGTTTACAACCTGAAGAATTCGAAGATGTAAGAGTACGTTATAGAATCTGTTCAGGAGAAGAACCAAATGGAGCAGATACTTTTGGTCAAACATTTATTGGTGAAAACGGAACTGTCTCTGCGACTGTCGTATCCGCGGCAACAGGTGGACAAGAACGTGAATCAATGGAATCTATTCGATACTTTGCTCCTAAAGCATTACAAGTTCAAGAACGAGCAGTAACAACAAAAGATTACGAAATACTATTACAACAAGCATTCCCTGAGATTACAGCGGTATCTGCTTACGGTGGAGAACAGTTAGATCCACCTCAATTTGGTAGAGTTGCGATTTCAGTATTTCTAAACGACAATACAAGAATCATATCTTCAACATTATCTAATTCATATCTTGCTTATTTAAAAGAAAGAGCTCCATTAGGTATTGAACCAATCTTTAAACAAACTGAATTCGTTTATGCTGATATGGAAGTAAGTGTAAATTACAGTAAAAAGAATACAGAGAAATCTGCTTCTGATTTAGAATTACTTGTACGAACAGCAATACAAAAATATTCAGACGACAATTTAGAATCTTTTGATAAAACTTTAAGATCATCAAAACTATCAGGAATCATTGATACGTTGGATGCAGGTATATTAAGTAATGAAATTCACGCTGTTCCTATTATTGAATATTCACCGCCACTTAATTTTAACACTAACCCAACATTTAAATTTGAATGTGGTTTAATTAGACCATACGCTTATAAAGCAGCAAACGGTTTTGCGAATTATAAACCTGCGATTAAATCATCTCCATTTGATATTGATGGTCTTTGTGTATTCTTACAAGACGATGGTAATGGAAACATTATGATCATAACAGATGATGTTACTAATCCACAAATTATTAATCCTGCTGCAGGAACCGTTGATTATATTAAAGGTGAAGTCAAATTAACAAACTTTAAAGTAGAAGCGTTTACTGGTTCAGCAATTAAGATAACAGCAAAGACAGTTGAAAACGATATTAAAGCTCCGCAAGGAAGAGTCTTCATATTAAGAGATACAGATATTAAAATAGTTATGGACCTGGATGAATCAGGAGGAAGAGCAACCGCAACGCAAGCCGCGGCATCTACTTCAAACGCAACAACGTCAACAGGATCTGGCTCAGCTTATTAATAAGAGAGAACAATAATGCCTCAGGGTGAAATAGAAAAAAACATATCGCTTTTTGTTAAGCGCCAATTCCCAGCAATATATAGGGAAGATGGACCTGAGCTTGTTCAATTAGTTGAGGACTATTATAAGTGGTCTGAAACTCAAGAGAATCAGCATATATACCAATCAAGACGTTTATTTGAAACAAAAGATATAGATACAACATTAGAGAGTATGATTATACTCTTTAAGAAAAAGTTTCTTGCTGACCTTCCTCTCAAAGCAGATCTTATTAAATTCATTATTAAAAATATACTTGACTTGTATCGTGCAAAAGGTACGGCTCGAGGTATTGAATTATTCTTTGCTATATTCTATCAAGAGTTTGATATTGAAATCGCGTATCCTTCTGCCAAGATGCAAAAGATTTCAGATTCAGAATGGAAGCAAGGTGTATACTTACAAATGTTTCCAAACAATAATCTATTCACGTCTAAGACAGGCGCTGAATACGAATATTATGATTTATTAGCACGTAACATTGAAGGAGCAGTAACAAAGGCAAAGGCCTCGGTACGATCAGTTAACTTCTTTGTTTTAAATGGTGTTAAAACTCCTGTCATATATCTCGATGGTATTCAAGGTACATTTAGAAAGTACGAAGATATCATTACTAATATTAATGGAGAGGTTGTTAGCTTTGGTAAAACAAACGGATCTCTATCATCATTTGAAATTGATAGCACAGACACAAACGCGGCAACAAGAAGAAAGGTTGGTGAAGTATTTGAAGTAAGACAAAAGAACGCTTACGCAGGTACGGCAATCGTTACTAAAGTTTCAACTGATGTCTCAGGAGAAGTTCAATACGATTTAAAAGATGGCGGTTATGGTTATACAGTAGCCAACACAAGGTTAATTGTTTCTGACCAATCTATTATTTTAAATAACGGTGAGACAGGATATAATCAACAATTTATTATTGGAGAATCAATATCAGATGCATTAGGTAATATAGGTACTGTTGTTGGACAGAACGAAAGTGTTCTTGGTTTTAAAATGACCTCAGGCCAAGTAATGCAAGATCTTCAAATAGTTACGTCTGCAACTTCAGGATTAACAATTGATTTATCTGATGTTGAAAATCAGCTCACAACTCTTAACGCTTCTTCACCTGGTTTACAGTTTGCCGACACAGGAAGTAATAATGACGTAAAGGTTGGAAATTTAACAGATACTTCGGTTGCGTCTGTTATTACAGATCCATTAACTCCTTATTTACAAGTAACGATAGATGCAGCGGATTATGGAGCAATTACTCCAATGTCAGGTTCGGCATCTCCTGTTCTTATATCGACTCCATTAGATGAAGCGTTTGATATTCAAGATTTAACAATCGGAAGAATTGGTTCGTTTGAGAATCTCAACCCAGGATCAAATTATAAGAACGACGTATTTGCTCTTCCTCAAGATTCTGTAATTAAAAATCTTGACCGTAAGAATCAAAAAATATTATTCAGTGATGCTGGTGACGCAGGTAGTTTCTCAATAGGTGATAGAATACAAGGTGTTACTTCTAATGTTATTGGAGTGATTCAAGATATTAACCAAGCATCTGGATTTATTACTGTTGTACCATTTAATTACTACGGTTTTAATTCAGACGAAGATATTTTATTAATTAACTCACCAGGTCAAGATTTTGATGTTTCTCTTATTGAAGATGACTTCGAAGATTACAAAAGATTTGGTGATAATGCAATCATGCAAGCCACAACAGAATTTGCTGTAGGAAAGGTAGAAGAAGTTGCTATTGTTAATTCAGGATTTGGATATGTTGGATACGACCCAGTATTAGTTAATTATGATACTCTAGAGTTTCAACAAGGTAAAGGTCAATTAAGAGACACAGACGGAAATACAATCGTAGAAGGATTCGTTCAGGCCGAGACACAAGGAAGTACCGCAGGTTATTGGGCAGGACAGAATTCTCACTTAAGTGGTTACAGACAATTAAGTTCTTCAACTGTTGATATTCTGTTACCAACAAGCAGTTTGGCACTCGCCGCACTTTCAATGGCGTTTGGTACTGATCCTACAACTGTGATAGCCGGTCTTAGTGATGGTGTTGAACCTTGGTTAAGAAGTACAGCTTCAGATGGATTTCCAATATATGATTTAAATAAACAAGGATTGGCATTCAGCTCTACAACTGGAGTTCAGTTACAATTAATAGTTAACGGATCTGCATCGGAAGCCGTTACACAAAGATGGACTGATGTTATTGTTCCTTCTATGAAGAGTCAATTCTGGTATCCTACACAAGAAAATATAGCATACACCATTAGTGATACTATAACAACATACGAACAAGAATACATTGATTCCGGAATGAGAATACAAGATAGTGATTTCTATCAAGAGTATTCATATCAAATTAAATCAACGTTACCGCTACAAGAATATGAAAAACTATTAAGAGAGAATGTTCACTTAGCAGGTTCAAAACTATTCGGTGACTTTATATTTAAAGCCTATACAGGCGGATCTATTAAACAAAGATTCTTAAGAAAGTTCAACGACCAAGGTCAAGGTTCTCCATTCGATCAAGCAGACATCGAGAACTTAAGAGCTTCTATTACCAACTACACTGCTGATAGTACATTCGTTGCTGCCGATCATATACCTGGAGGAACAGGTGGATTAACATTAGTTGAAGGTTCAGCAGGTGATCTAACAATTACAAGGAACTGGGATCAAGGATTCCATGATTACGAAGTTACTGTTGGAATGCCAACGGTTGGTACAGGACCTTACCCAGTTGCGATATTATTACATGGCAATGGTGGAACTGGTGCGGCAATGGTTGAATCGTGGGCAGATGATTTACCAGGACATATACTAATTGGTATACAAGGATTCGTTAATTCTTGGAACGTTTCTATGGAACTCAGTAATGGTCCTGACGTTGACATGTTAGTAGAAATGATTGCCAAATTAAAAGTATATAATAACGTTGACGATACCAAGATTCGTATTCTAGGACAATCAAACGGTGGTGCTCTTGCGTTGAGAGCAGCAATTGAAATAAGAGATCTGAGTGTTGATGTAATTGCTTGTTTAATATCTCAAACGAATACAGATCAATATAGAAACAGCAGATTCTATTATCCTTCTGATGAGTCGCAAACTGGTGACCAATATCCTAACGATGGATACGATCAGTTTAGAAACCCAATACCGCAGAGAAGAATATTACAACTTAACGGAATGCAAGACTTTACTGTACCGTTTGTTGGCGGTGGAAGTAACATTATTACAAACAGTCCAACATTCTTAAGTGCAAACGATTCGTCGTTCAGATTTGCGCAAGCAACTAATTATACTGGGTTCCAATTAACAGGCGGTTACGTATATGGAACAAACAGTAGGATTAGTGATTACGGTAAAGTAGTATGGATGAGAGATCAGGCAGGTCACGAAGTAACTGCGGATATGAGAAGACTAATTAACAAATACTTCGAGAATGATTTCGACACAACATATTAACAATAAATATTTAATTAAATAAAAATTTAGGAAAGAAGAGCTATGGCCAAGCAAATAATTAATATCGGAGCATCTGCGAATGACGGGACAGGTGATCCGTTACGTAATGCTTTTGATAAAGCAAACGATAACTTTACGGAAGTATACTTAGCATTAGGTAATGCAAATAATCCAATTGATTTATTTGATAATGACGGTGCTTTGGATTTATTAGGTAAACCGCATAAAGTATCATTCTTATATTCAACAGAAGAGTTGTTATTAGAAGTTAACTCAAGTACCTACCATGGTATTATAGGTCATGCTCATAACACTGGTGCAATGTATTACGCCCACGCAGGTTGGAATAAACTATTATCTGATACCTCCGCAGGACCTATCTCCAATTATGTTGATCCTCTAAACACGTTTGTATATTCGGCCAATATCACAAATGATGAAGTAGATGGTTACGTTCTTGGTACGAGTGCAAACGGTTCTTATAGTTGGGTTGAAGGTGGAAGCGGTGGAGGCGGTGGATCATTCGCAAACAACGATGTTGATGGACATTTAAATACAAGTGCAGCTTCTGATAATGAAGTGTTAAGTTGGGATGGTTCTGATTATGCTTGGGTTGCTCAACCTGCAGATCAAAACGCATTTACACAAATGACTGTTGGCGGTACTACAATTGGTGCAGACAGTGCAACAACTCAGGTTACTTTCGTCGCAGGTTCTAATGTAACAATTGCTGCTGATAATACTGCCGATACAATTACAATCTCGGCAAGCGGTGGCAGCGGCGGTGGCGGCGGTACAGATCTAAATGGTTTGGCTTCTGGTGCTATCAACCAAGCAGCTGATAGTATTGCATTCGTTGATGCTGATGACTCAGGTAATTCAAAGAAAGAAACAGTTGCTGATTTTGTTTCGGCAATAACAGACGGTACAACAATAACAACAAGTACAGGTGTTGCCTCTGTTGAATCTTCAATTAGATATGCGGATTCAAAAGTAGATACTCACTTAAACGTTTCAAGCGCAGCGCAAAACGAATTCCTACAATGGGATGGTTCTGATTATACTTGGGCAGCCGCAAGTGGTGGCGGTGGTTCTTCAACCTTCGCAGGTTTAACTGAAATTGCTCAAGCCGATTTAGATGTACATGATATTGCATTACAAGCAAAAAGCAATTATGTAATGACAGGACCTGACAGTTCTAAATACTTAATTGACCAACTGCCTGGAGACAATCCAACAATTTACGCAACAGCCGGTGAAACAATCGCAATTAATATTGACGGTGTTACATCGATGCATCCATTGGAGATTCGTCAAAATGACGGAAGTACAAATTACAATACTGGTCTTATTCACTATGCTCCTGATGGAACAAAGTCAACAGGATCAAACGCACAAGGTAAATCAACAGGAACATTATTCTGGAAAATACCAGGCGATATAAGTGGTACATATAAGTATATCTGTAACGTTCATTCATCAATGATTGGTGATATTGTTATCGCTGATCCATCGGCAGGTGGCAGTGGTGGTGGTGCATCAAGAGTACAGGAAGCAGAAACCACTTCTTCAATTTCAAATGGCGCATCTGCGGACGTAACATACGCAACATTAGGTAAATCATTTGGATTACAAAAGATCACAGTAGATAAGCAATGTTGGGTAAGAATATATTCTGATATGGCTTCAAGAACAGCTGATGCAAGTAGAACACAAGGTACTGACCCTGCAAATGGTTCAGGAGTTATTGCTGAAATTATATCAACGACTTCAGGTACACAAGTATTTAAAATGACACCAGCAATTATTGGTTGGCTTGATAATTCAGAAACAGAAGTTCCTGTATCAATTCAAAATAATTCAGGATCCACAGGTACGGTTACTGTTACAATCGACGCACTTAAACTCGAGAGTTAATAAATGTCTAAGAAAATGTACAACATCGTTATGCTACCAGGAGTTCCTGAAACGGATCTATTAGAAAACGAAGCCGCAGGTATGGAGTTAAACTTTAACCCAGATCTATTTGATGGTTTGTTGTGCATGATGTTAACCGAAGAAGAGGCAGAGATAATTATAGCAAGTGGTAAAGTTTCAGAATGTTTACCAGAAAGAGTAGCGGTAGAATCATCTTACCCGACAAGCACACCAAGATATACAGGTAACTCGCAAACATTCAGAACAAAGTTCCTGCCGCCAACTGCAAACGAAGGAAAAGGCTACACTGGAATGAATATGTTTTTCACCAGTGAGTTTGATGGAGCATCAGGTTTTGTTCCGCCTATTGGATATTTTGGTGATTGGGCATTTGATGATAGTCTAAAAACAAATTTTGCCGGTGATTACGTTGATATTATTGCGATAGAAGCAGGCTCACCTGCATCAGGTAATGCAGGTCACGAAGATCATGTTGATTTTGAAGAGTTTGATTCTAATAATTCCAAATTCATTCCAATGGATTGGTCAACAGTTAACTCAGGCATTTCCGACGCAAGAAATAACCAAGTAACAAATAGCAATGCAAATTGGTTTTCAAATCATGCAATTGGTGTACTCAGTGCAGCAGGTGGTAAGTATTGTGGTTGGGCTAAAAAATCAACGCTGCGAGTAATGTACTTATCAGCAGGTACAACGAACTGTTATTATGCAGCACTACAATGGCATATCACTAAACCAGTTAACCCAGCGACAGGAGTTCGTAATGCAACTGTAGTTACTGGTGCTTGGGGATACACAGGAGTTGAACACGAAAGATTTTATCGCTGTGATCATATACAACAATTAAACGTACGTGATAAAGAAGGCAATCTTACTCAGATTAATCGACCAGGACTTGCTTGGGGAAGTGATCTAACACCATTTACAGATGCACATTTAGTTCCAAGAGTGATTGAAGATCCAGTTTCATTAACTAAACATTGGTGTATTTCTATTCCTGACCAAACTAGATCGTCTTTTTATGATACAATCATGAGTCAGTTTAATAACTATAATGGAATATATCATTTTAAATCTGCAGGTAATAACGCTCATGTGTTTGTTGACCCAGAAGACGGAAGATTTAATACACAAGTAATTGTAGGTTCTGGTGCTGATGGTGTATTAAATACTTTAGATTCCGAAGGAAGAAATCAGTTTACCGATATCGTAACTGGTTCGACTCTATCTTATTATCCGTTAAGAGCAGAAGCAGAAGGCGGTGATAATCAATTTACAATTGCTGCTTGCCAACAAGACGATACAAATAGATTAATGGATGATTATAGTAATAGAGGTCCAGGAATTGACTTTGCAGCATACGGTGCATACACATGGACAAGTTATCCAATAAGCACGTTTGTTGACGGCAAATGGGGATACTTTAGTGGAACAAGTTGTGCAGGACCAGTTGCGGCAGGTTGTGCGGCTGTATTTATAGATCACTTCTATACTGAAAGAGGAGTATATCCGTCAATTGCTCAATTAAAAGCATTAATGAAAAAACATTCAAAAGCAAATTTAATTGGAGAAGATTTAATTGACTTTTCTAATATACCAACTGCAGGTGATATAGCATCTTCAATGTTATATAGTTCATCGGATGTTAATTCAATTAAAGACAATCAATACCAAAATGGTAGTGCAGACTTAACAGAATTATATGGAACAGACCCGTTGAGAGTACATATACCTTGGGGTATAAGAATGGGAAGTGGAAAATACATCGCAGGTGGATCAGAGCAAACATCAGAAGGAAGAAGACCAGAATCAGGGGCTGTTTGGCCTCGACAAAAGGTTTCTTTCAGTTCCTAGGATGTTCGTAATAAATAAACTAAAATATAGAGTGATACTGAAACAATGCCAGAAATCTTAAGTAACAATTTTAATCAAGACGTAAACAAGTTATTCATTGCTGATGCAAAGACGAATGATGACTATTACATGTTTGTGTCAAGTATTGGTGGTATAACTCCAGCAGATTCAGCCTCTTCGCAAAATGAGTTTTTAGAAAAGACTTTATTTGCGAAAAGAATTAGAGAAGAAGATATTAACTTCATGGTAAAATACTACCCTTGGCAAAGAGGTGTGGTTTATGAAGAGTACGATGATACAACTGATTTAGACGGAGTTAAGTTTTACTCAGTTGTTGGTCCTAATGATAATGACACTGGTGATTATCGAATCTATAAATGCTTAAACAACAATGAACGCGGCGAAGCAAATTCTCCACCTACGTTTGATGCTGCTAACTTAAATCAAATTTATGAAACTGCAGACGGTTATGTCTGGAAGTATATGTATCGTCTCACTACATTACAATTCGAGGCCTATAATGCTTTAGGTTATATTCCAATTGATCCATCTGCAACTGTTGAACCAGCCGCGGTTTACGGCGGTGGTATTTCAGAGATACAAGTTACCAATGCAGATTCAAACCAAGGCTACGTTGAAAAGAACGGAGTAATTGAAATTGCTTATGGAAGAACAGGTGGTTATAATGTTCACGGTCTTGTTGGATTACAGATAGATCCTAGAGAACAAGATTGGAGTAACATTGATAATTACTATGTAGGACAATACCTATACGTAACAAACCAAAGCTCAAGTGTTACGAATCTATTTAAAATAGAATACTATAAATCAAACACAACAACAGGTAAAGTTGAAATACGAGTAAATGGTGAAATATCTAATCCAACTCGTGGAAGTGTAGAAGGCGCAACAGTCGCAAATCCAGTTGTTATAACAGCAACCGACCACGGATTAGTTGACGGACAACCTATTACCTTTAAAAATGTTGGTGGTATGACAGAATTAAATGTTGATCCTTCAACTGGTACTCCTGTCTTTTATGTTGATTCTTTAACTGCAGATACATTTGCATTAAGATCAACGGCAAACCTATCAACGTCTTTAAATGGTTCAGCGTTTGGAGCCTATACTTCAGGTGGCGTTTGGGAAGCTGTAACTGATTTCTTTGTATGTGGTGCAAAGGCCAATGCAAATTGTAAAGTATTCCCAAGAATAGAAGTATTAGGTGACGGTGTTGGAGCCGTAGCAATTCCTGAACTTGATAACGGTGTAATAAATAAAGTTATCTTATTAAATAAAGGCTCAGGATATAATAATGCAGTTGCCAATGTAATAGATCCTGCAGTTGATTTTATACCAGAGAACGATACATCAACTGACGTAAGAGCAAAAATACGACCAGTGATTGAACCTAACGGTGGTCATGGTTATAATTTAATAGATGAATTAAGATGTAAACATTTCTCAATGTACGGTTATATTACCGCTGAGGATAATACAAAGATTGGATATACAAATACATACGGATGTATTGGTATCGTAAAGAGTCCTACATTTAGGACAGTAACATCAGGAACATGGAGAAGTGGTCAAGCAAACACTGCCGCGGATCCTAATGTTTTTGATAATAGAATCGCAATTACAACAGATGATTATGCAAAGCTAACTGCGAATAGTGTCATCTCACAGGTTGATGTAAATAACGATGTTATATTTACAGCGCAAGTACATGAGATTGATTCTACATCAAACACAATATTTTTAGCAGAATATATGGGACCATATAGAAATAATGAGTTAGTTGGTAACGGGGACACATCATTTGACCCAGAACTATCAATAACCTCAAATAATGGTCAGAGAATAACAATAAATAATCCTATAGAAGATAATGTAGTTTATTCAGATTATATTCAAAGGACCGGCGAGGTTTATTTCATGGAAGAGTTTTTCCCATTATCAAGAACTGACCTCTCAAGAGAAGAATTTAAATTTGTACTGGAATTTTAAGGAACGTAAGTAAAGATGCCTATTAATAAAAATTTAAACCAAGCACCATACTTCGATGACTATGATGCCGAGAAGCAGTTCTATCGAGTTATGTTCAAGCCTGGCTATGCAATACAGGCGAGGGAACTTACGCAACTCCAGACAATGCTTCAGAATCAAGTTGAGTCGTTTGGTGATAACGTATTTAAAGAAGGATCAGTTGTAAAGGGATGTAACTTTACAGAACTTGATGATCTTCAATTCGTAAAACTAAATGACGTCTCGGCAAGTTTTAATGCAGAAGCATATATTAGCGGAACTGCAGTTGAAACAATACTAGGTCAAGAAGTTGAACTCGATTATGTTTACGAAATCCGTGGACAAGCAACAGGCCTAAAGGCAGAGATTGTTCAGGCAGCAAAAGGATTTCAAACAAGACCGCCTAATCTAAATACATTCTTTATTAACTATTTGAATATTGGTGTTCTAGGCCAAACTCAATTCCAGGCTGGTGAAGCGTTAGTATTAACAAGATATAAGTTCTTACGTGGAACAACTACCGAAACATTATCATCTGAAACTGTTATAAGTCAAGGTCTTGAAGTTTACGGTGGCGGTGCAACGCCTGCAGTTGGTAAAGCATTCGGTATCGAAGCTGCTCCTGGTATTATATTTCAGAAAGGCCACTTTATATTTACAGCAGAACAAAGATTAGTTGTTGAAAAGTACAGTAATACTCCTGATGATAAATCAGTAGGTTATTCAGTTGAAGAATCATTTGCGAGCGCAATACAAGATCCAAGTTTATACGATAATGCAAACGGTGCTAAAAACGAAAACGCTCCTGGTGCAGACAGATTAAATCTTGTTCCTACATTAACAGTATTACCAACATCAGAAGGAACGGCCAACCCTGACTTCTTTACATTGATTCGTTATCAAAATGGTAATGCAATTACTATTCGTGATGTTTCACAGTTCAATGTATTAGGCGAGGAAATGGCTCGACGTACTTACGAAGAGTCTGGTAACTATATCCTTGAGAACTTCCCATTAAGTACAGATGATCGTGATGGAGAAGTACAAGTTGTCGTAGGTAATGGTACAGCTTATGTAAAAGGTTATAGAATAGAAAATTCTGGTGAACGTTCATTCCAAATTGACCAAATAGCAGATACTCAAGTTATTGCAGCTCAAAATGTTGGAATGGAATACGGAAACTATTTTGAAATAGATCAGTCATCTGCAAACCGTGGTTATATTGATCTTAATCTTCAAGTTGCCTCAGATATCCAAACAGCCGCAAGTCAATCTGCAGGTTCAGTAACAGTACAGAATATAACACCGTCAAGAGTTTATATTCATTCAGCTGCTTACACTGGTGCTCAATCACTTTCAAGTGTTACTAAATTAAACGATGCAAGTAATAGTAGCGGTGATATACCTCTTAAGGTAACTGGATTTGGCGCTCCTATTATTAAAGAAACAAACCGAAAGGCTTTAATCTTTGATACAGGAGTTGATGGTTTATTCGCAACTACGAATACATACATTCCTGTAAGAACGCAAGTAACAGGAACTGCATCAGGTGGTACTATTACTCTTACAGCAAATCCTGGTGAAGATTTTAATTGTGTAAACGATATTTCAGAAATCTTAGTAAATCAGGCTGGTGTACAACACCCGGTCATTAGTAAAACTGTTCAATTAAATAATTCACAACTTAATATTGTTTGTGATAGTGGTTTAAACGGATCAGTGGAAGTATTCTTTAATAAAAGGCTTGTAGGTTCTTCAGGTGGAGTTGATCCATTTAATAAAACAGTAACACTGCCATGTATTAAATCAAACTATACAACATCAGTATCTAAATACAGTTTAGGTTTCCCTGATGTATTTGGAATCGTTTCTATTATTACTGAAGGAACAGGTCCTGGCGGAATTGATGAAGATTGGACAAACAGTTTCCGATTAAAAACAAATCAAAAAGATACGATGTATGATATATCTTATATAGAATATATTGAAGGTCGACCTAAGCCTGCTAACGGTATTCTCGTTACAACAATGAAGGCGTTTAAATTAGAGGCTTCAACAGGAAACTATTTCTTTACAATTAACAGTTATCCAAATACGTTAGAAAGATATGAGATTCCTTCTTATACATCTGAGTCAGGTCAAGTTTATAACTTAAGAGATTGTTTTGATTTCAGACCTCAAGTAGATAAGATCTCAAATGCTAACTATACAGCAACAATACCTGCACAGGCTCCAACGATTACAACAACGGTAGGAACGCAGCCAATAACATTTGCGACTGCTCCTAATCCGTTAATACCTGCTGCACAACAATCATTACAAACAGATCTTGAACATTACTTATCAAGAATTGATACAATTGCTTGTGATTCTTATGGTGATATTATTTTAATCAAAGGTGAAGAGCAGAAGAACGCAATACCACCTAAACTTGAAATGGATCAATTGGCAATCGCAAACGTTGAGATTCCAACGTTCCCTGCATTGTCTAAGAAGGCAGCTGATGTTTTAAATAAGTCTGATTATTCTATTAAGCCAAGAGCAACTGGTGTTAAGAATTACACAATGAAAGATATGCATCAATTAGAAAAGAAAATTGATAACATGGCATACTACATTTCATTAAATCAATTAGAATCAGAAACATCGAATATGGTTATTCGTGATGAGAATGGTTTAAATAGATTTAAGAATGGCTTTGTTGTAGATCCTTTTAATAATCTTTCATTATCAGAAGTACAACATCCACAATTTAATGCTGCGGTACCATTTAATAAAAAGATATTAACTCCTTCACTGAAAACGTTTGCGTTAGATCTTAAATATGATTCAGCAACAGGTTCTTCGGTATTCCCATCTACTGCCGACGCAAAGGTGGCAACGATTGGAAGAAACTCAAATGTTGAACTTATTAACCAACCATACGCATCTAACTTTAGAAACTGTGTAAGTAACTTTTATAAGTATGTAGGTGATGGAGTTATATCTCCACCTTACGATGCTGCTTATGATACAACAGTTAATCCTGCTTCTATTGATATTGATCTAACAACTCCGTTCCAAGAATTCGTTGATGCAATCCAAGAGTTTGTACCAATGACCGATGTATCGACTACTCGAAACTTCGTACGAACAGGAAGACGTGGTGCAGGCGTTGAAACAATGACAACCACGACAAGAACAAGTGAAGTTGTAATTGACGATTCAACTACAACAGAGAACTTTGTTGGTGAATTTGTTTCTGACTTTAGATTCCAACCATTTATGGCATCAAGAGATATCAAAATCTATATGTCAGGATTGAGACCTAATCAAAGACATTACTTCTTCTTTGATGGAGTTGATGTAAATGCACATGTATTAAATGGTTCTAATACAGCTAACTCAGTTGGTGAAGTGGCAAGAATGGGAATTAAAGGCGCATCTGTAGAAACAGACGCAAACGGTGTATTAAGAGCCGTATTCCACTTACCTGCTGAAACGTTCTATGTAGGTGATAGAGTACTAGAAATTGTTGACGTAAGCCAATATTCAAGTATTGATTCTGCTTCTACTTCAAAAGGATTCGTTACATATCGAGCATATAACTTCAGTGTTGAGAAAACAAGTTTAACAACTTCAACAAGATCTCCAAACTTTGATGTAAATACTACAGTAACAACAAGAAACGTTGCTCGTCGTATTCGAGGTAGAGATCCACTTGCACAAACATTCTTTATTAAGAAAGGTATGGGTGCTGGTTCTAATTCAGTTTACTTATCTGATATTGATGTTTACTTTAAACGTAAGCCAGTAAACAGTGGCGGTGGTGCTAGTGCAACAGCTGCTCTAAATGGTGTTACAGTTCAAATAAGAGAAGTTGTAAACGGTTATCCAACGAATCAAATATTGCCTTTCTCTGCAGTTCATAAATTACCTGCCGACGTAAATGTATCCGATGATGCATCTGAAGCAACAACGTTTGCCTTTGAGGCACCAGTACGATTAGATACAGAAAAAGAATATTCAGTTGTTATTCAGCCTGATGCATCAGATCCTAATTACCTTGTATTTACTTCTAAGGTTGGTGGACTTGATTTAACACCAGGAGCAACAAAAGGTTCTGCTATTACTCAGGATTGGGGTGACGGTGTTCTATTTACTTCAACTAATAACTCTGCTTGGAAATCATATCAAGACGAAGATATTAAATTTACTTTAAGAAGACATAACTTTAATTCTGCAACAGGCGTAGTTAATTTAACAAATAACAATCACGAGTTCTTAACACTCGATAATGTTACAGGTAAGTTTACTCCAGGCGAATTAATTTATCAGGAAATTGCTTTAACTGATCCTGCTCAAAATCTTGCCAGTGTTGCCGCTAAAGCAATCACAGGCGGAACTGGTTTGACAGACAATTATGCGGTTGGTGATTTTATAAAGATTACTTCAACTGTTGATAGTGCTATTGAAATACATAAGATCTCCGCAGTAACAAACGCAAGTGAAATTGTATTGGAATCACCAGCTGGTATTTCTGGTTCAGTTGTACATATACCTGTCGTTGTCGGTGAATTGGATATGTACGATGTAAGTAGAGATCCATATGAATGTCATCTAGTTAATTCTTCAGCAACAAGTGTAAAAACATTTAGTGTAGGTACATTGATTAAAGGATTGGATAGTACAAGTACTTCTAATATCGCTTCTATTAATAATATTAATTTAAGTTATATTCAACCAATGATTATGAAAGCAAATGATTCATCGTCAAGAACAAGATTATCAGGTACGTTTGTTCCACCTGCTGATTTAAATTCTACTTATATTAAACCAATGCAATTTAATGATAATAACCATTTTACAGAAAAAGGTGTTGTTGTTTATAGTAAATCTAATGATCCAAATGGAGCAAAATCATTTAAGTTGAATGTTGCTCTTGAAAACGAAAGTAATGTTACTTCAACTCCATTTGTTGATATTGAATCTTCTAAACTTATTGCATATCAATATAAGATTACTAACGATGATACTACTTGTAAGTATATCAGCAAAAGAATTGAGTTGGCAGAAGATCTTGATGCGGAAGATTTCCAATTAACACTTTCTGCTTATCGTCCTGCTGATACTAATATTAAAGTTTATATAAAAGCGCAAAACGGATATGACTTCGATGAGTTCGATAATTTAGCATGGACTGAATTAGAATTATTCGAAGGTTTAGGTTCATTCTCTACAGCAGTAAACCTTGATGATTATCGAGAGTTTAAATATAAGATTGCTGATAGTGATAAGACTGGTGGAAATGCAGGTTCAGCATTTGCATATACAAGTCAAGGTGGAGCGTTTGAAGGATTTAAGAGATTCCAAATACGAATTGACTTATTGTCACCAAACATTCATAACGCACCGACATTGAAAGACTATCGCGGTATTGCGTTAACCTAGGATTAAAAATCATGGCTACCATCAATAGAGACAAAAATACCGGAGCAATACTTAATACGGATGCTGCCGCTCTCAATAAATATAAGGTAGAACGGAGTTTTTATCGCAAGGTCGATAAAATACAAACAGATTTATTAGATATCAAAAGAAGCATACTTGATATCTATGAACGCATTGAAAAATTGGAAGAAAAATAAATGGCAACGAATATAGGACAATTAAATACTTCGCAAACCTTTGAGAATTGGTTAACGAAGACTAATCAGTTGGTTACAGTACTTGCCACTAATGTAATCACGGCTGGAGTCGGCGGACAAACAACAGAAGGCGATGCTACGTTAATTGGTGACTTTACTGCCACTAATTTATCAGCAAGTACTTTGCTTGGCGCAGACACTATTGGTTCTATTACCGGCGGTGGAACAATTAATTTCAATAGCCCAATACAAATCAATGGCGCTTCAGCAACAACAGCAACATTTTTATATACAGGTACAGGCGGTCAAACACGTTATTCAGATGGATCACTAAGTTGGGATGTTGGTTTAGAAAATTCAAGCCCAGGTAACTTTATTATTGATACTGGTGCAGGAGATCCTAAGTTCTCACTATCAGTGGCAGGTACCTTAACAGTTCCTGATGCAGTAATTACAGGCAGCCTAACAGTTGATACTTTAACAATTGGTGAAGGTGGTGGTGGATTAAGTACTGATGATATTTCAGAAGGTACTACAAATCTTTATCATACCGATGCAAGAGTTATAGGTGCAATATCTGGTGGAGACGGTATTAACATTACATCAGGTGGTGTAATATCATTTGATGGTGAAGGTGAACTTGATACTTATACAGGTAATAAGTTTATTGGAACAGGAAGTGTTATCGACGATGATAACTATGCTTTCATGGAAGGTAGAACTTCTGGGTCCACTCCTTATATGAGAATAGGCTACTACCTTGCTGGCAACTATACAAGGTTAGTTGATTTTGCGGCAAACCTGAATGTGTATAGTGGAATCTATATTAATGGTGATTCTTTCAATTATGTCTCTAACGGTGGTAATAAAACTTATCATCATGATGTTAGTGCAAATACAACAAGATTCTATTCAGGCGGTTCAACAATACAGATTGAACTTGATGGAGATACAGGAAACGCAATATTCTCTGGTGATGTAACAACAAATGGTTCTGCATCAGATAGAAGATTAAAAGAAAATATAGTTCCTCTTGAGAAGGGACTCGAAGTAGTAAATCAAATTAAAACATACGAGTTTAATTATAAGAATGGTCCTCAGGATACTCACCCAGGTGTTATTGCTCAGGAAATTGAAGAACTTGTACCGGAAGTCGTATATAATATTGAAATGGAGGATGATACTTACAAAGCAGTAAGATACCCTCAACTAGTGCCATTGCTAATAAATGCAATAAAAGAATTGAGTGAAAAGGTAAATGTTTTAGAAAACAAGCTTAATAACGAAAGCAAATAAAGACTGGTCTTATAAATAATAAGGTAATACCACAAGGAATAGACTAAAGATGGCAAAAATTTCAGAACTACCTCCGATTACCGGTGGCAATACCAGATCAGAAGATCTGTTTGTTATTGTCAATCTTGTACAGGGTGACGATGGTACGAGTAATATTACTAGAAGAGAATTAGTTGAAGCGATTCAATATGAGATCTTTTCTAGAATTAAAATCACTGGGGGAACAATCTCCGGTGTGGTCATGTCCGATTCACGTCTCAACAATGTTGAAATTGACAACTCTGAAATTGAAGATACTATTTTCCGACGTGGTTCAATCGACGACACAGTCATTACGAATTCAGATGCCAACAATATTGTAATGACATATTCGACCTTTAACTTAGGTCATCTCGAAAATAACACAGCAAACAATATTACGATTACTTATTCAGACTTCTCTGAAGGTACAGGTAATAATAACGTTTTCGATAATACTACTTTATTTGATGGTTCAGCAAACAACTTTGCGATAACAGATTCTACTGTCAATAACAGTATCATAACAAATTCCGAGTTCAACGACGGTACAGGTAATAACGTTGTACTTACCAACTCAACTATTGATGATTCAGAAATCACTGATAGTACAGCAAACAACTTAACGATTGGCTTCTCATCATTTGCCGATGGTACATTATCAGACAGTACTGCTAACAACCTTGTTATTAATGCATCTACCTTCAATGACGGTGAGATTAATAATTCTGATATTAGTGGTGGAACTGCAGACGCAGTCGACATTACAAACTCAACATATACTGATGGTGATATTGATAACGCAGCCATTATTAATTCTGATTTCTCTGACGGAACAATTTCCGATAGTACTGCTAATAACGTTGTCATAACAAGTTCTGAATTTAACGACGGTACAGGTAACAATGTAACTCTAACGAATTCAACAATTGATGATTCTACAATCTCTGATAGTATTATTGTTGATAGTGAGTTCACAGGTACAATGGACAACGTCATATCAACGAATATGACAATCCGTAGTTCATCTGCTGATGGAATGGCTGCTAACAACTCTACGTTTGAAAATGGTGGAATTGAGCAATCAACATTTACCGGCGGTGTAATTGATAGGTCAAGATTAGCTGACTTTGATATGGATCTTACGAAAGAATTCGAAGCTCCGATGGATGAAGAATCATACTTTGCCATTCGTAACGAAAAGACAGGTGATACCGAACAGATTTCATATAAGCAATTATTTGACGAAGTATCTAAATCAACTGCACAGGCACTCAAGGTTCACGTTGATGCTGCATCAGGTGATGATAGTAACTTAGGAACAATGTTAGCTCCTGTTAAAACTTTAGAAAGAGCGTTTGAACTTTGTTTAGAAAAAGCAGGTGGCGAATTAAATCGTAACGCAATTAATAACGCTGTTCATATTTCAGTAGGTCCTGGTACTTATTATACAAAGGGTAACTTAATGTTGCCTGATGACTGTTCTTGTACTTCGACTGCAGGTCAGTACGCAACAGTTATTGAGATGCTTCCTGGATACGAAAACAATAACGGAATCTTAGTTGGTTCTGGTGGTTACGTTCAAGGATTTGGTTATCAGAACTTCAAGGTTGATAACTTTGATTTCCCAGAAGGTGGATTTGCGATTGCTTATCGACCAGGTGCCAAACTATTACGTTCACCTTACTTAAGAGATAGTACTCAGTTATCTAACTTCTTACGTCAAGATGTTGAACCACCTCTTAATCCTTATAATTCAAAAGGTACTCTTGCTGACCTTGGTCAAACATTTGTACTTGAAGCAAATATTACAGGTAACAGTGCAACTCCTGCCGATAGCTTATGGAAACTTGATGATGAAATTAGGTTCTCATCTGGTGGTATAGGTTACTTATCTTGGGACGATTCATTAGATGCTCTAAAAGGTACAGTTCCTGGAGATGTTTCTAATCTTCGTACGATTCGAGTTCGTAACCTTAAGAACGGTCAAGGATTCGCAGTCGGTGATACAATAACTTCAGAATCTGGTGGTACAGGTACAATTCAATCTATCGGAATTGACGACTTCCCTAACAGAGCGGTTGGTCGTGGTGGTGGTTGTGTACTTGCAGATAGAAGAGTACTTGATACCGATTCATTATATACATACGTACTTTGTTTTGGTTTTACACCTCGTACTCAAAACGGTTTAGGATATGTTGCTAGAGACGGTGCTGGTGTTAACGGTATTGGTTCATTGTCAATCTTTGTTCGTTGTGCGTTCTATGCACTGAACGGTGGTCAGATGACGTTGAACAACTCAGGTACTCAGTTCGGTGATATATCAATGAGAGCAAAAGGAACAACTCAGTTCTTTGCTCCAAAATCAACAACACAACAAATTGTTGGTAACAGTGCGTTCGCAGAATCAATTGATTACGGTGCAGATGATATTATTGATGATATGGTCGATTACCTTACAGCAAATTCTGTTAATGGCGGATTAGGTTACCAAGAATACGATTCAGAAAAATGTTTAAGAGATTCAGGTATTGTACTTGATGGTACAGGATATGACATTGCACTCGATACCAACTATTGGGGTCGTTTAGGTGGTATTACTTATAGATCACCTATCAGTTACGTTGTACCAGGCGAACAGCTTGAAGAAACGAAAGGTGCATTGGAATACTTAAGAGATCAAACAAAACAAGTATTCATTACAGGTAACAGTGAAATCAATCAAAGAATTGAGACATCCTTTAGTGAACTTTTAAATGTCCTTGAGTACGGTGAAGAGAACATCAACCCGATTATATGGAGAGATACTTCAACACCTCGTACCGCGTCGAGAAGACTTCTACAAGACAATAAAGAACTAATTACCGGTGAATTAATTGATTGGATCGAAAATAACGATGAGTTCTATGCTTATGATAGTAAAGCTTGTCGTAGAGATGTATCTGATTATATTTTACCTGCTGTTAAGAACGACATGTTGTTCGACACAAACTATAACTCAGTAACTGCTGGCCGTGCTTATTACATGATGGCTGCAAAAACTGTTATGGAAAATCAGAACAACGAAACAGTCGCTGCATACGAAAGATTAAAAGATCAAACGAATAAATTAATTGACGGTGACTCATATGTTGCCTCTGATAGATTAGATGATTCGTATGATAACATTTTACAGATCCTTGAAAATAAAGGTACCAAGTTTAATCCTACTACCGCAACTTATGATCCTGCTACTGGTTTATCAGTTATCACACTCGGTGGTTCTAAAGGCCTTACAGTACAAACTGCAACCTACGATCCTGCTACAGGAATTTTGGAAGCAACTGTTGGTCTTAAACATGAGGTAAAAACTGGTGATCATATTTGGATGAAACCTGAGAGTATTATATTTAGTTGTAATATGGGTTCAGGTCCAGCAAATCATGCATCTCCCGCTCCTCACCATCCTTATTATAACAAGCCATGTCCAGTTATTGGTGTAACTGCTAACACGGTTAGATTAAATGTTGGAACAGGTGGAACAGGACAAGTACCTCATACCTTCGTAAGTGCAACGCCAAACGCGTTTACTAAAGGACATGGATTGTCTGAAGGTTCATACGTACTGTTAAAGACAGGCGGTTTGGTATTTAGTTGTACAAGAGATAACCATAGAACAAGAACTGGTTACCCAAGAGCAAGCGATCCTGCGGCAGGAGTTCCAGTTGAAGTACTTGGAGCAAACGCAAGCAAGATTACAATTGATGTAGGCAAATCAGCAATCATTGATGATCATAAATTTGTTTCTGCATTACCTAATGCTGTATCAACACTTGGTGATAATATTACTTGGAGTAATAACGCAAGTATACCTGCAGCGAAAAGAGATGCAAGAAAACAGTTACAAGCCAACAGAACATTCTTACAGGATATGATTGAAGGATATGTTGAAGATACTTATTACAGATATGATTCTAACAAGTGTCGTCGAGATGTAACTCAATATATTTTACCTGCGGTTGAAAGAGATATTCTAACAGGATCAAACTATAACGCAATCCAAACAGGTATTGCATATAGAGCAGGTACTACACTTGCTGATAATGTTATTAATAATCAGCTACCACAAACTCTCGGTTCAATGGATACTTTAAAGTCTCGATTGAATAATACGTCTGTAGGATTTACTCCATCAGATGCTTCTTATAATCCTGCTTCAGGTATTATGGTCGCAACTATCGGAGCAGGTCATGGATTGGTTACTGGTGATCATATCAGATTTGCGTTTGAAGGAATCGTTCATAGTTGTGACGCAGGAAGCGGCGTAGCAAATCATCCTTCACCACAAGCTCATCATCCATATTACAATAAACCTTGTCCTATCATTGACCACGATGATACTACAATTACAATGCAAGTTGGAAAATCAACTAACTATCCTCATACATTTGTATCAGCGGTAACTAATGCAATAATGCCTGCAGACGCGGTAGGAGCTCAATTTACTCCATCCACTGCAACATACGATCCTGTGACAGGAAGGTTTGAGGCAACAGTTGGTAAGCATACTTTACATCCTGGTGATTACGTTCAGTTCTCAGATGGCGGTATTGTATTTAGTTGTGATACAGGTAGCGGAGTTCAAAACGATGCTGTACCTGCAGCAGGACATCCTTACTTCAATCATCCTTGCCCAGTACATTCGGTAACTACAAATACAATCGTATGTATGGTAGGAACAGGTGGTTCAAACGTTCATACATTTGTATCCGCTGCTGATAATTCAATAACAGAAATTATCGGATTAAGCGATGCAGGTTCAATTCATAGATCAGACGAAGCAATTGATAAAGTCAAGCAAATCCTGAACTCAGGTAATAAAATCTATACTCCGTCTAATGCTACTTACAACCCAGTAACTGGTTTATCAGAAATTACAGTTGGTGCTCACGATTTACAAATCGGTGATGAAGTATTACTTGCTCCTGACAGTTTAACATTTACTTGTGCAACTGATGGAAATGCAACTCAACATACTTATCCTACAACTACAATCGCAAGCTTTACACCAACGACTGCAAGTTATGTACCTTCAACTGGTGAGTTTACTGCTAACATCGGTCCTCATAAGTTAACAATTGGAGATGAGATTGAATTTGCTACAAGAGGTATTACATTTACTTGTGAACTCGACGGTGGTTTAACAACTCACTCTGCACCAGAACCACATCATCCATTTTATAAGAAGCCTGTAAAGATTACTTCTGTAGACGGAAACGTAATTGGTTGTAATGTTGGAGCGGTTGCTAACGGAGGTGGAGTACATACATTTGTTTCCGCTATCACAAACGCAATCAAAGGTGAAAGACAACATCCTGCTTATAAGAAGCCTGTCGTTGTTGCACAAACATCAGCTACTTCGTTTACAGTTAATGTAGGACCAAGTTCTGATGTATCTGTTCATACATTTGTATCTGCAACTGCTAACAGTGTTAAAACTGCTAAGTATATCTCAACTCATACTCCTTATGACGCAACGTACGATGCATCAACTGGTGAGTTTGTTGCCTTTATTGGTAAGCACGCGTTTGAGGCCGGTGATATGGTAATGCTCAAACCTAATTCGGTTGTCTTTACTTGTACATTAGATGGAAATGTTACAGAACACGCTGCACCACAAGCACACCATCCTGCTTATAGAACTCCTGTAGAACTTTCAAGTGTTACTGCTGATAGTATTACAATGAATATAGGTACAGGTACTGGTGGGACCCATACATACGTTAGATCAGAGGTTGGAGCAATTGATTCCGATGCGTTGGTATTTACAGATCCTGCATCTTACGTTAAACATTACACACCAACAACTGCAACTTATAACGCAGTATCTGGTGCATCAGTAATAACAATTCCTGGCCATGATTTAACAACAGATGATTATGTTGAGTTTACTCCGTATTCATTTACGTTTACTTGTGCACAGGATGGTAATGCAACTGAACATTCATACCCAAGAAAAGGTGATTTCAATTATAGAACACCAATGCAAGTTATCGGGGTTTCTGGTGATGATGTTACAGTTCAACTTATAGCAAGTTCAGGTGGAGCCCATACGTTTGTATCGGTTGCTAAAGAATGTGTTTCTAAGGTTACTTACAATTCTCAAGGTCAATACGCAAGAGAACAATTACAAACTAACAAAGAATACTTGGCAAAAGAAGTATCATCGTTCCTCGAAACAAATTACTTTGTATTCGACGGTGATAAATGTTCAAGAGATTCAGGATTTATTCTTGATGCAGTTAGAAGAGATATTGCCACAGACGGTAATTGGAATTCGCAATTCATGGGACTCGGTTATGTAACTGGTTCTGCAGGTGCAAATAAAGTAATCAACGATCAGTTGACAGAAACACTTGCATCGGTTGCTTTCCTTAAGTCTAAGATTGCTGCTGATCCAAATGTTACAGGTACAGCCTTAACCAGAGCCAATGCTTCGTTTGATGAAATCACTACCATTATGGGTGGCGGTTCTGCATCAGCAACTCGATGGGGCGCAGTTGCCGCGTTGAGTGATGGCCATAATAATGCTGGTAATCAGATCCTATTAAATAAAGCGTTTATTAAAGCTGAAGTTGCTGCTTATATTACTCAAACATATCCAACATTAACTTATGATACTGCTGCTTGTCAGAGAGATACAGGTTATCTTGTAGATTCAATTATTCAAGATGTTAAGTTTGGTGGAAATACATGTTCTGTTAACTTCGCAAGATTGTATTTTGAAAACGCGGTATCAGTATTACCTACAGATCAAGTTGAACCAACATATAAAACATGGGAACATATTGCTGAAGTAGTATGGCAAATCATCAGAGATATAACTGTTACTCCTACAACAGGAAACGCAGTAACTCAGGATGAGTCAGGTTCAGACTACGGATTTGAAATTGCTAACCTCGGAAGAGATAGAGTTAATATTATTACTAAGGTCATTAGTGAAAATACTTTAGACTTCTTACCTAAGTATGTTGAACCTAACTATGAATTAGATATGGTTGATGCTGCTCAGGCAATTGACGGTCAATCTGAAAACTTATCCTTGGCTGTTATTGATATGCTCAGAGATGATCATAACGGATTACCATTTAAGAAAGCAACTTGTGAAAGAGATGTTGGTATTATTGTTGATGCGGTTTCAAGAGATGTTGAATACGGTGGAAACGAAAATACATTAGAAGTATTTGATTATTACTTCCGTAGGTTTGATTCTGCTTCAGCTGATTACGAACAGCAAAGATCAACTAACGTTCGTCCAATTGAAGTAAAAGGTCAATTCAGAACATTATCTAATTACGAAGATACTGCTAACGTTTCAGGTTTAAGAGAAGCAATCAATGTATTGCCTTATGAACAACGTATACCAACAAAACGTGCCTTCTTAAGACTTGCTGCTTTGGCTGATGAAGTTGTAACAGAAACAGTTGCAGCAAATTCTTATTCTAAGTTTAGTGCCACTGACGCAACTTACGATCCTGCTACTGGAATATTTGTCGCAACAATACCTTCTGGTCATTTACTTGATACAGGTAGTGTTGTATATCTGAAGCCAAACGGATTTACGTTTAGTTGTGATATGGGTCAAGGCGGTGGAGTTACAAATCACTTATCACCACAACCACATCATCCTTTCTATAACAAAGGTATTAAGGTTATATCATCAACTGCTACAACTATTACAATGAATGTAGGAGATGGCGGTTCAGGACAACAACCACATACTTTCGTATCTGCTGATGCGGATTCAATTAGTACAGGTCCTTATCAGAATGTTGATGGAACTGCGGCAAGTGCGGCAACAGGAACTGCGGTTAGTGCCTTAATCAGTTCAGTTGCTAATTTGATTGACGATACTAATATCGAAGATTCTCAAATGCCAACATTAACTAAGGCTTCTTTTGATCCTAACAGAACATTGGCAAGAAAGCAATTACAACGTAACAGAGACTTCATCATTGATGAATTACAAGGTTACCTCCACGATCGTTATTACGTATTCGACGGTGACAAATGTAAGAGAGATGTTAACATGTTAATTGACGCTGTTAAGACTGATATCTTAACAGGCAGTAATCATAACTCAGTACTTAACGGTACTGCGTATAGAATTGATACTGCAGGAACAAACAAAGTTATTAACGAACAGTTAACAGAAACAGTTAAAGGTATTGAGTTCGCAAGAGATAAAGCAATTGAAGCTGTAACTGACGGTGCAATGAAAATTAAAACTGCAACTGCATTTAATGAAATCATTGACATTATGGTTAACGGTCGAGCTGCTGCCGATGCAATCGTTTATGGTAATGAAGGTCCAGGACCATCAAGACTTAACGGTAGATCTCAGTTATTAAATAACAAAACATTCTTGGTTGCTGAAATGACAGCATGGCTTGCTGCCAACCTACCTTCACTAAGTTACGATGTAGCAAAATGTGAAAGAGATACAGGTTACTTAATTGACGCGGCAGGACATGATATTCAATTTGGTGGAAACTTTGCTACTCTAAACTTTACCAAACTTTATTTTGAAAACGGTGTTAACGTTGGTTTGCCTTCAGATCAGATTGCTCCAACCGCTGCTGCGTTTGCTCACCTTGGTGATTGTGTAAATCTGATTGTACAAGATACAGATATCGGTGGATTAAAATCAGCAGGAAACGCTGAAACACAAAACATGTTAGGTGGAAATGCTGGAGCTCTAGTAGGTGGAGTTGCTGAATCGTTATTCGATATTACTTCAACCGCAATCACTAGCGGTACAATGTTAATGGCTCCTACTCAAGTATTCCCGGATCCTGCATCATTCAGTACAGTAAATCAAACTGCATATGCTGAAATCGAAGCAATTAAAGATTCAGTCGGTACTGGGTTACTTGCTTATCTATCCGAGTTCTTCGAAGTATTACCATACAGTGAAACAAAATGTCGAAGAGATACAGGTTATATCATCGATGCAATTTCTCACGATATTCAATATGGTGGTAATGCGGCAACAGTTCAAACTGCAGGAATGTATTTTGAGAATGCCGTAAACACTGGATTACAAATAGAACAAAGAATGGGTACAAGAGATGCATTCTTACACCTTGCCAAAATTGTTGAACATGTTGTAGGTGGTAAGTCAATCACAACTACATTGTTCCCAAGAACAGGAAAATATTACACAGGTGATATTGTAACTAAATACGAATACTGGAATGGTATACCTTCTTACAGTAATACTGCTCAGGATATGGCAACTGTTGGTGCAAATCCAAATACTTGTATCGCTGCTCGTAAGTTAACAGAAATTGTTGCTAACGCGGTTGATGATAGTATTGAAAGCAGAAACACAATACCTGAAAGAATTGATGTATTACAAACATGGATGGCTGATTCATTTGTAACTTCTAAGGAAGCAGTTGAAAGAAGATCTGATATCTTTGCAGAAGCTGTTATTACATACCTATCAAAAGAATGGAATGCTCTAAGTTTCCCTGATGCAAAATGCAGAAGAGATATTGGTTATATCATTGATTCTATATCACACGATATACAACATGATACTAATTTTGCTACATTACAATCTGCAGGCATTTACTTCGAGAACGGAGTTTCTGTACTTCCAGTTGATACTCAAAATCAATATGCTGATGTATTACAATTATTAGGTGATGCTGTTGAGCAAGTAGTTCAAGAAATACCAGTAACTAACGCAAGTAATTATACACTAACTCCACAGAATGTATTAGGTACTGCTGCAACCGCAACTGAAGGTACTCAGGTACATGCATTGGTTGGAATCATTGAACAAACAATTCGTGATAATGATACAGATGCAATACCAAGACCTACTTCAACTGCAAGTTGGGTTGCTTCAGAATTAACGGACGCGGCCAATAAGATTGTTGATAATACAGAAGAACTTGCTGCTGATGTAACTGAGTTTATTAATAGTAACTTCAAGGTACTTGATTATAGTAAAGCAAAATGTAGAAGAGATACAGGTTACTTACTTGATGCATTCAGCTTCGACTTGAACTTCGGTGGTAACAGTGCTTCAAGATGGAATGCTGATTTCTACTTCTGGAATCAAGTTTACAGATTACCTGAAGATCAAAGAACGCCTACTGCCAAGTCATATCGTCAGTTAGGTAAAATTTGTAAGGATATCGTAATTGGAGAATACCCAGGTCAATCAGTACTTGGAGAACTCGGTACAGAAGTTGAAAGTAAGAAGGTTGAAGGATTAGCAAATATCTTCTATGAAACTCAATTGTATAATGATACTAAATACTTACCTGTATTATTAGAAGCTGATTACACATATAGTAATTCAATCTTTACAGATGCTCAATCAATTATCGGTCAAAGAAGAAAGCAATTACAGAAAGATACTGTAAGACACGTTAACTCTGCTTACAACTTCATTGATATTAACTTAACAAGAAGAGATGCTAGGAACTTATTAACAGCAGTTGTTAACGACTTTGCTTACGATAAGTTTAATCCTGATGTCCCACAACCAACATATAGTGATAACGGTTCGCAGAATGCTGTAAGAACATATACTGCTTCGTTCTTTAACTATGATGGAACTCATGTATTCCCAGTGTTCAATCCTTCCGATGCTACACTAGGATTAAAATACAAAGGTTCAGTTGCTAGTTTTGCTGATCTGAGTAACGTTACAGGAATGAAACCGAAGTGGGCTTATATTGTTGCCACTGATTATACAACTAACTTCTATGCTGGCGATATATATTATTGGAATGGTACTACTTGGACCGCAGCCGGTTCAAATAATACTGATCTGCTTGATGCCTTTGCTGGTGCTTGGGATAGAATGAAAACTTATATCAACACTAACTTATCACCTGATACTGAACATCAGAATATGATTACAGGTCTATTTGATGATTGTCTTGCTGATAACATATTGAGACCAGAAACATTGATCTTCGGATCGTTGGTTGAATCCATTGCTCACCAGTTCAACGGTGCATCGGCTGGTGTTAACAGAAACGCATTACCACTTAACTTTAGAAACTTGGGTGCTGCTATATCGGCAATCGCTTCTGTACTAAATGAGAACGGTGGTCGTATTCGTTGGTCAGGTGCTGATGAATTGAATAACCAGTACTTCGCAAGAGGTCTAAGAATTAACGGTAGAACAGGTCGTATTGAAGGACGACCATTTACCTCATCGGTTCGTAAGTTAGCAAGACGTGCTTCGAACTCGAGAGCGGTAGTTTAAAAAAATATAAAAAGGAATAAGAGAGATGACAGTTCAAACAATTACAACGAGTCAGGCACCAGACGCAAAACCAGTTGCGATTAATAAGATCGTATCGACTAACTGGCAAATCATTGCGGATGTACCTCAATATAAAGTTCCTGAGTTAGTCTTTGGTGGTTCTGAAACAGTTGAGCCTGGTGTTGGTGAAATTATCTCACCTCTTGTATTGTGTAATATTACAGCAAGCACCGTTTTAATTGATTTAAGATTCCACAGAGAAGATGTTAACGCAGAGTTTTATGTATTGAGAAATATGCCTATACCAGCATACGAAACAATACCAATCCCATTAAATGGCCAGTTTTTGAAAAGTGGTGATTTATTGGAGATCATGGCAAATACAGATTTAGCAGTTCATGCTACACTATCATTCACTCAGGGTCAATCAGAAGAAGATGATGTTGTATAAACTTAATAAATATATTATTAATAAGGTTTGAACTTTAAGGAAACAAAATAAATGGCCAGTAGATTTGGAACATTAACAGGAAAGAATCAGATTATCGGACACGGTGTTCCGCAAGCTTTTCCTGTCACTTTAGATCCATCACCGTTTGAAGGTGCTGTCATCTATGCCGATAACGGAGAGTTAAGATACTCCGACGGAACCGCTTGGTTACCGTTAGGCACAGGTCCTCAGGGAACGACAGGCGATCAAGGTATTCAAGGCAATCAAGGTGTCCAAGGTGATTACGGTCCTGGCTTCTCTATCATTGGTTCAGTACCTGATGTTGATGCAGGTGGTGATCCACAAGCAACTTTAAATACAGCGTTTGGTTCTGCTAATATTGGTGAAGGTGTTATTGATGAAGCAGACGATGAGCTATGGATCTACGATGGAACCAATTGGGTTAATATTGGAAGTTTCCGTGGTGAACAGGGTCTACAAGGTACTCAAGGTGTTCAGGGTTTACAAGGTCAATTAGGTTACGAAGGTATTCAAGGTCATAGAGGATTCCGTGGTAATCAAGGTGTACAAGGTACGCAGGGTTTCCAAGGTATTCAAGGTGACTTAGGTTTTCAAGGAACTCAAGGAACAATCGGACCACAGGGTACTCAAGGCTTTACAGGTATTCAAGGTAATCAAGGTCTTATTGGTTACCAAGGTATTCAAGGAGTACAAGGTACACAAGGATTTATCGGAGTTCAAGGTTATTATGGATTCCAAGGATATTCAGGTACCTACGGTGGTGTATCGTTTGAGTTTGATTTAGACCTAACAACAATTGCCCAAGATCCTACTGCTGGTAAGTTCGCAATTAATAACGGCGATCCAACATTAGCAACTGCAATGTTTATCGATGATGAAGCAAAATCAAGTCAAGATGTCTCTGCTTTATTAAATAGTATTGATACAGTTCCTGGACCAGTTAAAGGTTATATACAACTTACAAGAATTAGCAATAACCAAGAATCTATTACGTTTGAAATTATTGACGTAACTGATAACGCAGGTTGGCTAACATTACAAATTAATCACGTTCAAAATACTGCTGGTGTAATGACCGGTGTTGCTTCTGATCCTGCATTTATTATGTCCTTTGGAAGAGTTGGTGCTCAAGGTACGCAAGGTACTCAAGGATTAATAGGTAGTCAAGGTACTCAAGGATTTGTAGGCCAGCAAGGTATTCAAGGCGACCAAGGCGTTCAAGGTACAGACGGTTTCCAAGGTTCTCAGGGTACACAGGGTATTCAAGGCCAACAAGGTTTACAAGGGGATCAAGGTACACAAGGAATTCAAGGTTCTCAGGGTACACAAGGTTCAACTGGTGACTTCGGTGGAATTACTTACGATTACGATTATGACAATAATACAACAGATGCAGATCCTGGTGAAGGTACTGTAAGGTTCAGTAATACTAACTTTAGTTCTGCTGGTCTGAAACTGTGGATCGACGACGAAGATAACGGTGGCGTTAACGTCATGGACGGTATTGCTGCTGAGCTTGATGCAATCGTCGGAAGCCCTAAAGGTTATATCAGAGTTATTGATGCAACCGATATTTACAATCAAGTATTATTTAAAGTTGATGCTGTAACTGATAGGACTGGTTATTGGGAACTAGATGTTGTAAGAGTTAACGGCGTTACCAACTTTACAGACGGAACGGATATTAGAGTTACCTTCTCAAGAAACGGTGATCGTGGTATTCAAGGTCTACAAGGATCTCAAGGTTTACAAGGCGGACAGGGTGTTCAGGGTGGTCAAGGTACACAGGGTACTCAAGGCGGACAAGGAACGCAAGGTTTTCAAGGATTCCAAGGTGTTCAGGGCGAATCAATTCAAGGATCGCAAGGTACTCAAGGCTTACAAGGTATTCAAGGTTTCCAGGGATTCCAAGGTAATCAAGGTACTCAAGGAACAACAGGTGGAACTGGTTTACAAGGTACTCAAGGCTTACAGGGTCTACAAGGAGTACAGGGTGAACAAGGAGAGTATGGCGGATTAACGTTTGCTTGGAATTACAGTAGTAATATTGTTGGTGGTACTGACCCAGGTACAAATAACTTTAAGTTTAACTCTACAAACCCAACCCTTGCTACATTAATTACAGTTGACGATGTTCCTGCAGATCAATACAATACAGAAATTGATCCATTCTTGGACTTCATCAAAAGTTTCCCAGGACCTATTAAAGGTTACTTAAAAATTCAAGTTGGTGCAGGCGGAGACCCCGGTCCTGGCGGCCATCATTGGTTAGTATACGAAATTGAAGATTTTACATGGGACGGTGGATCAAAGAACTACGGTTACTTTGATGTTAACTATGTTGACGGTAACGCAAGTAGTTGGACAACAGTTGCTGCTTCTCATGGTAACGAAACTCTCATTACGTTTATTCCTCGTGGCCCAGCAGGTATTCAAGGTTTTACCGGTATTCAAGGTACACAAGGTTTACAAGGTAGAGTAGGAGCTGGTGCTCAAGGTTTACAAGGCGACCAAGGTACTCAAGGTGATACAGGAGCGGCAGGCGCGTTTGGTGGAGTAACATTTGATTATACTTATTCTACTAACACAGTCAATAACGATCCTACTCCAGGTTATTTAAAGTTTAACAATACAACGTTCTCATCAGCAACTGCATTATTTATTGATGATAGAGATGATAACTTTGTTCTCATTGAACCGTTCTTAAGAACAATCGATGATTCTACAAGTCCTATTAAAGGACACTTCAAGGTTACTAAGGTTGGGTCACCAGAGATATTCCAAATCTTTACAATTGCCTCTCTTACTGAACTTACAGGTTACTTTAATGTTACTTGTGGATTTGTAAGTGGTAACGGATCTTTTGCTAACGATGAAGATGTTACAATTACTTTCGCTCGAACTGGTGATGCTGGTGCAACAGGTTCTATTGGACCACAAGGTGTACAAGGGCCGCAGGGAATGCAAGGCGGACAAGGTGTTCAAGGTCCAATAGGTCAAGGTATTCAAGGCGATACTGGTGGCGGTGGTATTCAAGGACCACAGGGACCACAAGGAACTACTGGTGAAACTGGTGCAACGGGTGGACAAGGTGTTCAAGGATTTATCGGGGTCCAAGGTGATTTAGGTTTCCAAGGACCAGGCGGATCTGGTGCTCAAGGTGTTGATGGTATTCAAGGTCCTCAAGGTACTCAGGGTATTATCGGACCAGGCGGAACTGGACCACAAGGTATTCAAGGCGTTCAAGGCATTCAAGGTAATCAAGGTTTACAAGGTGGGGAAGGCGGATCAGGCGAAGATGGACAGCCAGGACCTGAAGGACCTCAAGGTTTACAAGGACCGCAGGGAATGCAAGGTGGACAAGGTCCAGCAGGTATTGGTGCTCAGGGTACTTCAGGAACTGGACCACAAGGTATTCAAGGCGTTCAAGGTACAGTAGGACAAGGTGTTCAAGGTATTGCCGGTGCTGGTGCTCAAGGTATTCAAGGACCACAAGGTTTCCAAGGTTTCGAAGGCGGACCAGGTGGCGAAGGACCAGATGGAGCTCAAGGTATTCAGGGTCTACAAGGTACTGATGGTGCTATCGGTGCAACAGGACAAGGCGTACAGGGTGTTCAAGGTTTCCAAGGAACTCAAGGTTTCCAAGGTGCTGATGGAACAGGTTCTCAGGGATCGCAAGGTTTCCAAGGCTTCCAAGGTCAAGAAGGACCTCCTGGTGCAGGTACTCAAGGTGTTCAAGGTACGTTTGGTTTCCAAGGTACTCAAGGTGATGCTGGTGTTCAAGGTCAAGCAACTCCGGGTGTTCAAGGACCACAAGGAACTCAAGGTTTCCAAGGTATTCAAGGACCTCCTGGTACTGGTGATGACGGTATTCAAGGAACGCAAGGCTTCCAAGGTAATCAGGGACCTCCAGGCGAATTAGGTGGTTATGGTACTCAAGGTACTCAAGGATTCTATGGCTTCCAAGGTAATCAAGGAACAATAGGAGCTGGTGAACCTGGTATTCAAGGTTATACGGGTGTTCAAGGATTCCCAGGAGACGGCGGTGGGGCAGGACCTCAGGGTGCTGCTGGTGACGGTGGTGGTCCAGGACCCGAAGGACCACAAGGACCAGCTGGAGCGGCAGGTTCTGACGGTGTTGGTGCTCAGGGACCAGCTGGACCAGATGGACCATCAGGCGAAGGTATTCAAGGACCAATTGGTACTCCAGGTGAAGGTAGTCAAGGTACTCAAGGACCAGCAGGTTCGGTGCAAGGTTTACAAGGTAACCAAGGTAGTACAGGACAAGGTACTCAAGGTGGAGCTGGTGGACCAGGTGCTCAGGGTTTAAGTGGTTGGCAAGGTGTTCAAGGTAACCAAGGACCGACCGGTTTAACTGGTGAGGACAGTACAGAGCCAGGACCACAGGGTGTTCAAGGTTCGGCAATCCAAGGTATTCAAGGTCCTGGAGGATCAACAACTGAAGTAGAAGTTGATAATATCCATACATCTGGTTTACAAACAACAGCAATGTTCTTGACCTTAGTACAAGGTGGATCTGGTGCAAGACCGTTATATGGTACTACAGGTCCTAACCCAGAAAGTACAACAGATAGTGATACTGCCCTTGAAACTAACATGTACTATACATCAAGTCTTGACGAATTAACAGTTGAGAACATTGATATTAATGGTGCAGCTACACTAAACGGTTCAACAATCACTTCATGGCCAACAGGCGGCGGTGGCAGTTTCGACGGAACTGCTACAAATACCGTAACTACTGGTAGCATTATCATGAACGATGATAGTGAAATATTCTTTGGTGATATTGGTGGTGAAGCTGAATTGTACAGTGATGGTACTGACTTATTGTTAGACATGTCACATCAGAAGCTATTCAAGATACGAAATGAGTATACATCTACAACGACCGGATTTACGTTTGACGCGCTTAACGGCGACCTTACAGCAGCAGGTGATATTTCGGCTGTTGAAGGTACATTCAGCGGTGATGTTGATGCTGTTAACTTTAATTCAACATCTGATGAGTCACTCAAAGAAAACGTGAAAACAATTACCAATGCGCTTGATAAGGTTGATAGTTTACGCGGAGTTGATTTTGATTGGATAGAAAATGGTAAATCTGCAACTGGTGTTATTGCGCAAGAAGTTGAAGAAATACTTCCACAGGTTGTATCTGAAAAAGACGGCGTTAAACATGTAGCCTATGGTAACCTAGTCGGAGTACTGATTGAAGCAATCAAAGAATTGAAAGCTGAAATCAACGATCTGAAAAAATAATTATATTATGTAAATCATATTGCTCTGTCATTAAAAATTAATGGAATTATAAGGGCATTATCGTAATGTCCTTTTCTATTTGTGGAACCGGACATTATAAATAAGGTAATAATAGAAAAAAATAAAAGGTTTCGTAACCATGGCATCAAGAGCTAACATATACATCGATAAAGGACTTGACTTTCGTACTGAACTTAATCTGTTCAATGACGAAGGAGTCGAATATGATGACGCCACTATTTCAGTTTATAACTTCTATAGCAGCATTAAGAAAGTATATTCTCAATCATCTGCAGTCAATTTTAATATAGAAGTATCGAACAACGATATCACGCTCGTATTAACAGATCAACAAACAGATACGTTGACTCCGGGTAAATACCAATATGACGTTGTAATGGAAAAACAAACAGGAGAACGAACCAAAATAGTCGAAGGCTTAGCAATCGTAGTCGATACTATTACGGAGGTTTCGTAAGTGAGCATAAAGGTCAAGATCGGTGCTGGCCGCACGATTAAGGCCGTCCCGAAACAAGGTCAGTCAACAGCAATAGTTGCACCAGCAGAACGAAAACCTCAAATCGTTCCAGATTCCGTTGTCCTAGGAATAGACACTATAGGTGAATACGTCCAATCGGTATCATCTGCCGACGGAATCATTATAACTCAAACGGAATACGATCAAGCAGCAAATGTTGTTGTAGGCCATGCTGATACTTCAAACGCAGTTAGTACAACAAATCCAAATCTATCTTATCCTAAAAATATATCAATAGATACTTTTGGTCATATTACTGATTTTGAAAATGTTGCGTTTAATCCTTTAAACTTTGGTGCCAACTCAACTATTATATCAACCAACGATATTACGATTGGTAATACTTCTATTACATTAGGTGAAACAACATCTACACTCGTTGGGTTAACAGATTTAAATGTATTAGGACCAGTATCATCTGATTCATTATTCATACGAAGTATTACAGATGGTAGAATATTATTTGCCGGTGCAAACGGAGCGGTATCTGATAGTTCAGGATTAACATTTGACGGTTCATCATTAATTGCCGCAGGTGGTGTATTCCTTGATGGATTACAAGTTGATGGTCAAACCGATACAGACAGTTTAAATGTTAGAGATTTAACTGCCACAAGAATTCCTTTTATTGCTGCCAACGGCGAATTCGTTGATAGTAATAATCTTACGTTTGACGGAACATCCATTACGGCTCAAGGTGCTGTATTTTTAAGTGGTCTACAAGTTGACGGCCAAACGGATGTAGATAGTTTAAACGTTTCTGATCTTACACAAGGTCGTATTGTATATGCAGGAGCCAACGGCGAGTTAATTGACGACGCAGGTTTAGCATATAACGGAACAAGCATAGTCGCAACAGGCGGCGTATTTTTAGATTCTCTTGATGTAAGTTCAGGACAAGCAACGTTAGGCAGTGTTAATATTGCAGATTTGACTCAAGGTCGAATCATGTATGCAGGTGCAAATGGCGAATTAATTGATTCTGCCAATCTTACCTTTGATGATGTTTCTATTACGGCAAGCGGTGGTGTATTCTTAGATATACTTTCTGTTCCTGGTCAAACAACTTTAGGTTCAGTTAATGTTACTGATTTAACATCAGGCAGAGTTACTTTAGCAGGAACCGATGGTGAACTTGTTGATAGTAATAAATTAACATTTGATGGTTCAACGTTTACAGTAGATGGCGATACTGATATTACAGGTAATGTAACAATCGGTGGCAATCTTACTCTAGGTGATAATGAAGTTGATACGATAACAGTTGTCGCTGACTTTACTTCCGATATTGTTCCTGATGCTTCTGATACTTATAGTTTAGGTACTCCTACTAAAAATTGGCGTAGAATATTTACTCCTTCGTTAAAGAGTTCGACAGGTGTCGTTTCAGTTGATGAAACTGGAGCATTTGTTTTACCTGTTGGTGGAACTGCCGATCGTCCTGCTAACAACCAAGTTGGTATGGTTCGTTATAATAGTTCTGACGAAAGATTTGAAGGTTATGATGGTATAGGTTGGTCGGAATTAGCAGGTAGTGTTAAAGACGTTGATAAAGATACTTTAATTACAGCTGAAGATTCTCCTGGTGCAGATAACGATCAATTAAAATTCAAAACTGCCGGTGTTCAAAGAATGTCTTTGGAGTCGGATGGTGATTTAAAATACGGTCCTAACGATGAGATCGTATTTGATTTTGATACAGGTCGAGCAACATTTGAGGAAGCTGCAGTTTCTGCTATTCCTGCTGGGTCAATCGTATATACTTCAGGCGGTGGTAAACTAGAAGGACAAGCAAACCTTTCTTGGGATGGAACCAATTTAACAATTGTTGGTGGTATTTCCGTAGATGGTGACTTTAGTACGTCAGGTGGTTTATCAGGAGATAGTTTATCAGTAGGTAACCTCGAAGCGAACACAATGATGTTCGTAACTGATACTGGTGCGTTATCTTCTAATAACAATATACAGTTTGACGGCAGTCATTTAACAGTTAATGCTTCTGCAGAATTCTTAACCGCTCCAACAATTGAAACAGTTACCGCAGGTCAAGTATTTGTCGCAGGTGCCAATGGTCAAATACAAGGCGATGCAGGATTAACATATAATCAAACAACCGATGTATTATCAGTAGCATCTCTTACAGATAACAGAGTTGTAGTCGCAGGTCCTTCAGGTGCACTTACTGACGACGCAGGATTTACTTGGGACGGTACAACATTAGTTGTTGATGGTGACGGTTCGTTTACAGGTGATGTAACAATCGCAGGTAATTTAACCTTAGGTGATCAGGTAACAGATTCAATTAATGTAGTTGCTGATTTTACTTCTGACTTATTACCACAAACCGATAATACATTTGACCTTGGTGCTACAGGATCAAATTGGAAAGCATTACACGTAAGAACAATTGACAGTGATACTGAAATCGTTGTTATTGATGCAACTGGTGCAATCACAGTTCCTGTTGGTACGGCCGCAGAGAGACCTTCTGCCCTTGCTGCTGGTATGGTTCGTTTCAATACAAGTGATGGAGTATTTGAAGGTTATAGTGGAAACGCATGGGCAAGTTTAGGTGGAGTCAAAGACGTTGACCAAGATACCTTTATTGAAGCAGAATCAAGTCCTGGTGCTGATAACGATGAATTAAGATTTGTCACTGCAGGTGTTACTGCGTTTAAGGTTGATAACAGCCAAGCAATTATAACAGACGGTACCGCAAATCTTGTATTTGATGTTGGTGGTTCAATCGATGTTAGCAATACAATTATAACAGGTTTAGCAGAGCCTGTCAACAATTCTGATGCGGTTACTAAGTTTTATGTAGAAAATACTTTTGATAGAGATTTCCATATAACGAAAGGTGCTAATACTTACGTTCTTGATTTATTCAATACAACGAATACGCCAAGTCTTGAAGTTGGAACCGGTCTTACAATTGAAAGTTATGACTCAGGTAATAATGTTACTGCATTTGCTTTGGATACTGTATGGGATTCATTTACAGGTTTAAGAGAAGCTGGTGTTGAAGGAACGGTACCAAACTTTGAGTTTGATATTTACGGACGTGTTCGTTCTATTGTAAACATTCCTTTATCAGTATCATCCAACGCGGTTGTTGACTTCGTACCTTCCATCTATGGTGTTATCGAAGATGCGGTTAGAAATAACGTTGAGAACGGTATTCAAGTTATCGCTGATAATCCAAATCAGAAATTAAACTTCTATACAAATCCGTTTGATGTAACTCTTCTTGGTGCTGTCACTGGTAATGGAACAGTTCAAAATAACTCTAACGTTGATATTACGACTAGTTTTAATTACGTTGATCTTGATGCAAGGTATATTAATGCAGAAGGTGGTGATACATCTAATGGTGAATTAAGAGCAACAAGATTTGCTTCCAAAGATGACAATTCATTCTATATAGATCCTGACGGAACATCTAGACTTAAAGATATAAATATTGGATATAATCAGGCTGCTTCCCAGATTATCATGGGAACAAATGCCGGTAGTATGTATTTTTACGCTACAGGCAGACAGGTTGGTTTCTTAAGTAGTTCGTTTAACTTCGGTACGTACTTTAGTAATATAGACGATAGTTGGTATGTTACTGATGGTGATGTATATTCTCAATCATTTATTGATTCTGAAAATAATACATACTTGTTGGATCCTGATGGAAACTCAAGATTACTTAATGCGAACATCGATGAACAATTAATTGTTGGTGCAAACACCAAACTTGCGAACAATGAATTATCTACTACATCAGGTGGATTGACATTATCTTCATCCAGTAGTAGTATTAGTGTTGATAACTCTATTATAACAGGTTTGTTAGATCCTGTCAATAGTTTAGATGCAGTTAACAAACAATTTTTAGATAATGCTGTTTCAAGCCTAACAGCTGGTGGTATTTCTATATCAGCAGAGACCGGAACTACAGATGTAGTTGCATTAGGTGAGACAATTAGCTTTGCCGCAGGCGAAGGCATTAATACAACAGTTAGTGATAATCAAATATTAATTGCTGGCGAATTGGCAACCGACTCCAATATTGGTGTTGCTTCGTTCAATGTCGCGAACTTTACCGTAACAAGCGGTGATGTAGCAGTTACAACATTAGATGGAGGCACCTTTTAAATCTGCCTAAATAGGTATATGATATAAGGACATATATATGTCAACGTTAATTAAGTTAAGAAGAAGTGCCGTAGCAGGTCGAGTTCCGACTACCTCTCAATTGGAGTTAGGTGAACTTGCGATTAATACAGCTGACGGTAAAATCTACATTAAACGAGATGATGGTGGAACAGAATCCATTATTGAGTATAGTGCCAGTCCAGACGATCTCCTTACCTTACTTAAAACCGTTGACGGAGCAGGCTCAGGCCTTGATGCAGATTTATTAGACGGATTAAATTCTGACCAATTCCTAAGATCAGATCAAGATGATACAATGGCAGGAAGTCTTGTCGTTCAAGGCAATCTTACTGTATCAGGAAATACCACATATGTCAATACGGAAACTATTCAGTTATCCGATAACATCATTACTCTTAACGCTAATCATACAGGTGCTGCAAGTCAGAATGCAGGTATTGAAGTTGAGAGAGGAACAGATTCAAATGTAGTTCTACAATGGAATGAAGCAAATGATTATTGGGAAATTGCTTCAGGTGGAACAACTGGACGTATCGTTACCACGAGTGACGAAGGAACAGGCAATGGATTTGACGCCGATTTATTAGACGGTCAAGAAGGTACGTATTATGTAGATTTTACAAACACGACCAATAAACCTGATCCTCAAATTGACGTCAATATAACAGGGAAGGTTACAGGGTCAGGGACGACCACCCTTACTAACCTCGGTGATGGAACAATTTCTATTGCTGCAGAACTCGCGAATACAGCAGTTACTGCAGGGTCCTATGGTTCAGCTTCTCTAATACCAACATTTACAGTTGACGAAGATGGTCGTATCACAGCAGCCGCTGATGTTTCAGTCGCAGGTGTTTCAGATACTGATTGGTATGTAGCAAATAATACATTCCAAATTTCAACCGTTGATGGTAGTACATTTAATACTGTCATAAATCAATTTACAGGCTTAGGTGTTACCGGTGATATAACAGTTAGCGGAACTGTTGATGGTCGTGATATATTAGCAGATGGCACAAAGCTCGATGGAATAGAAGCTGGTTCTACCGGTGATATGACAGCCGCAGAAATACTTGCGGAATTAATTACAGTAGATGGTACGGGTACAAATCTTGACGCAGATCTATTAGACGGACAAGAAGGTACTTATTATTTAGATTACGATAATTTTTCAAACACGCCATATATTTTAAGTAACACAGAAATTGTTCAAATCATTTTAGATAATGATGGAGAGTTCTCTGGCATTGATGCTGACTTCTTAGATGGTGCGAACAGTTCTTTCTATGTCGACTTTACAAACGCCACTAATAAGCCTGACCCAACAATTACTTTATCCGGCGATGTTACAGGTTCGGTTACATTAACTGATTTGGCTGATGGAACAATTACTACTGACATTGCAGATTCAGGAGTTACTGCTGCAAGTTATGGTGGTGCAACTTCCATTCCAATTATAACTGTTGCTGCAGATGGTCGATTAACTGCGGTCTCTACGGCGGCCGTAGCAGGTCTTAGTGGTACTGAATGGTACAACGCAAACAATACTTTCCAAATCAATACAGGTGATGGTTCTTCTTTCAACACTGTTATATCTGCCTTTGATGCTAACGTTGACTTCGGCGCAGGAATTGATGTTACAGGAAATATCTTTGTCACAGGTACAGTTGATGGACGTGATGTTGGTGCTGATGGAACAAAGCTTGATGGTATAGAAGCAGGAGCAACTACTGACCAAACTGCATCTGAAATACTTACAGCAATTAAAACAGTTGATGGAACAACATCAGGATTAGATGCAGATTTATTAGACGGACAAGAAGGTTCTTATTATCTTGATCTGTCAAACGCGACAAACATTCCAGACCCAACGATAGATGTTAACCTAACCGGCAAGGTCACTGGAAGCGGTACTACAACACTTACCGACTTAGCTAATGGAACAATCAATATTACTGCGGAGCTTGCTAATACCGCGGTTACGGCAGGATCTTACGGTGGTTCTTCTGCGATTCCTGTCATAACAATTGATGAAGATGGTCGTATCACTGCTGCCTCAACGCAAGGTGTACTTGGTGTATCTGGTCTTGATTGGCATTCTGCGAATACAACATTACAGTTAGAAACAAACGATGGTAGTTTATTTAATGTTGATGTACATCAGTTTAGTGAACTTGATATTAATGGTAATATTACAATCTCAGGTACGGTTGATGGTCGTGATGTTTCAGTAGATGGAGCAAAACTTGATCTCATAGAAGCCAGTGCAACCGCAGATCAAACTGCTGCTGAAATAATGACAGCAATCCAAACTGTTGATGGTACAGGATCAGGATTAGACGCAGATCTACTTGATGGTCAACATGCTTCTGAAATTATTTCTGCTGCTTCAGCCGCGGCTTCTAATAATATTAATGACGCAACAATTACAAT
>ERZ1048068.229-NODE-229-length-52309-cov-18.032361_pt1 | contig 52309 bp, 58 predicted proteins | sample MGYA00383098_ERZ1048068 | MGnify/ENA primary metagenome ERZ1048068 (study PRJEB29581, sample SAMEA5548368) | metagenome | biome: marine; feature: coastal; material: water | depth 1 m | study: Short-term variability in the microbial, nano- and picoplankton...
CAATGCCTAAGTATCGCTCCCACACTACCACCCAAGGTCGAAACATGGCTGGCGCCCGCGCGCTTTGGCGTGCCACGGGGATGAAAGACGATGATTTTAATAAGCCCATGATCGCCATTGCCAACTCCTATACGCAGTTTGTACCCGGTCATGTCCACCTTAAAGATATGGGCGATCTGGTGGCAGCTGAGATTGCCAAAGCGGGTGGCATTGCTCGGGAATTTCACACGATTGCCGTCGACGACGGGATTGCCATGGGCCACGATGGCATGCTTTATTCTCTTCCCTCGCGCGATGTTATTGCTGACTCTGTCGAGTATATGGTCAATGCCCACTGTGCCGATGCGCTAGTCTGTATTTCTAACTGTGACAAAATTACTCCCGGTATGTTGATGGCCGCAATGCGCCTCAATATTCCGGTTATCTTTGTGTCTGGCGGTCCCATGGAAGCCGGCAAAACTAAGTTGGCAGAGCATAAACTCGATCTTGTCGATGCCATGGTTATTGCCGTCGATGACTCGGCCAGCGACGAAAAAGTTGCTGAGTACGAGCGCTCTGCCTGCCCAACCTGTGGTTCCTGTTCCGGTATGTTTACCGCCAACAGCATGAATTGCCTGACTGAAGCATTGGGTCTGTCGCTGCCCGGCAATGGCACTGTACTAGCAACGCATTCGGATCGCCGTGAGCTGTTCCAAGAGGCGGGTCGCACTATTGTTGATCTAGCACGCAAGCATTATGACCAAGATGACTACTCTGTATTGCCCCGTTCAATTGCTAATTTTAAAGCCTTTGAAAATGCTATGACCCTAGATATTTGTATGGGCGGCTCCACCAATACTATTTTGCATCTACTCGCGGCCGTTCAGGAAGCCGGTATCGATTTTGATATGGATGATATAGATCGGCTGTCTCGGGTTGTGCCTCAGCTTTGTAAGGTAGCGCCGAGCACTCCTGAATACCATGTTGAAGATGTGCATCGTGCCGGTGGAATAATGGGCATACTGGCCGAGCTGGAGCGGGCGGGTTTGATTCACGGCGAGATACCTACAGTGCATTCCAAAACCTTAAAAGAGGCGCTGGAAAAATGGGATATTGTGAGCGGTAATGTCAGTGAAGATGTGAAGACTTTTTATAAGGCTGGCCCTGCCGGCATACCCACGCAAACTGCCTTTAGTCAGAGCACAAGATGGCCTTCTCTAGATGCTGATAGAGAGAATGGTTGTATCCGTAATCTGGAAAATGCCTTTAGCCTCGAAGGTGGCTTGGCGGTATTGACCGGCAACCTTGCGCCAGATGGCTGCGTGGTTAAAACCTCAGGGGTGGATGAGTCTATCCATGTCTTTGAAGGACCTGCCTTTATTACTGAAAGCCAGGATGAAGCGGTGGCCAATATTCTCGACGACAAAGTCAAAGCCGGTGATGTGGTGATTGTGCGCTACGAGGGCCCACGCGGTGGACCGGGTATGCAGGAGATGCTGTATCCCACTAGCTATATTAAATCTAAGGACTTGGGCAAAGCCTGTGCACTGATTACCGATGGCCGTTTTTCTGGCGGCACCTCAGGCCTGTCAATTGGCCATGTATCACCAGAAGCTGGTGCCGGTGGCAATATTGGTCTGGTAAGACAGGGTGATACTATTCGTATTGATATTCCCAACCGCAGTATTGATGTGCTGATCTCTGATGCAGAGCTAGAGGCCCGCCGTGCGGAGCAAGATAAGCTGGGCTGGAAACCTACCGAAGACCGACCTCGTAAAGTGACCGCCGCACTTAAGGCCTATGCCAAGCTAGCAACCAGTGCAGATAAGGGCGCGGTGCGCGATCTGTCCCAGCTCTGATAACGCGAATCAAAAGTCAGCAGACATAAAAAAGCCCGGGGCTATTTCTAGTTCCGGGCTTTTTTGTATCAGGCTAAACCCTTACTTGCTACATCCAGGTACCTTAGCACCCACATCACGCAGCTTATCGAGTCTTGTTCCTTCAGCGTCAGCATAACGAATCCACTGCAGTGGGTAGCGCTTGCTCTTCTTGTCTTTGGCTTGTTTTACTGACTTCTGGAAGGCTGAAATCGCATCTTTGTAGCAGTGCAGGTTAATCAATGCATTGCCCATCACCAGATAGTTGCCATCCGGACGCTTAACACCACCTTTCTTGGCAGCCTTCTTAGCCGCTCGGTAAGCCTCTTTATCACGACCCAAATCTAGGTAGATACCCGCCAGGCGAGATTGCAAATTGCCCGTATCTGAATACTTAGACGCACTCTCGAGGGATTTTAGTGCCTGCTTTAGATCTTTAGACTGATACCAAGCTGTTCCTAAAATCTCAAGATTCTTGGCATTCCTTTCGATGATCTCGTCCTTCATTCCCTTCTCAATGATAAGGGCAGCACGGTAAGGCACGTCTGCCCCCAGGTACATATAAGCCATACTCATCACTTGGCTCTCTTTATCGAGCTGGTTATTGAGATACGAAATTTCAGTCGCAACCAAACGATCCATCTCACGCTCAAGCTCACCATACATGCCACCTATCTGTTTCCAGTAGGTCCATTTCGGGTAGTGCGTGATCAACTTTTCAAGAATGCTAGTCACACGCTTGTAGTCATTTTTCTCATAATACAGAACACGCTGCAAACCCCACCAACCCTCTTTAGGCAGGATATCTTTTGATTCGGCATCGCTGATAGCCAACTCCAACATCGTTAAAGACTCGGCTTTGCGGTCAAGCTGATAATAAATCTGTGCCAACAACGAACGTGCGTCGCCACCAATAATAACAGCGGCGTCCATCCATATTTCCAGCTCAATTGCCGCTTTGGCGTACTTCTCTTCAGCAGTGTATAGCTGGGCCACTGTGTAGCGAGTGTCCAGAGCTAGCTCAGGAGGCGTGCCTACACCGTTGATCACTTTGTTATAGCTGCGGATGGCGCCATTGAAATCATCGAGAGAGTAATAGACATAACCCTGAAACTTCCAGATCTGCGTCTGTTCATAGTCACTGGCGCAAAGCTTTGGATTGCTTTCAATAGCGCTGAGCATAGTCATCGACTCAGCCCACTGCTCTTCTTCAAGAACAACCTGAATCTTTTCCAACGCCTTGGCACACTTGCCACCGACAGACTGGCGTTGACGCGTTTTTACATCTTTATACTTTGGCTGTTTCTTCTCTTCTTTTGCCGCAAATGCAGAGCCGCCAATTACCGCCTCTGGATTGGCTGTTGCCACCAATAGGGGCAACACAAAAGCAGCGCCGAATACGGCTAAAGTCTTTATGCTTCTAAACATCAGATACCCTTTATTTCGCCATCTGGAACGTAAATTTGTATAGCACGCCTGTTACTTCCTGGCCTACGCCATCGACAACACGTGGGTTGTACTTAAGCTTGTTGGCGGCTTTCATCGCTGCGCGACCAAAACCCCATCCCTCTGGCCATTCTTCAACCATAACGGGATCGCGCACGCCGCCAGTAGTGGTAATAATCACCTCGACCACTGCATACCCCTCTTTGCCTCGTGTTTGAGCACGACGCGGATACTGAGGCTGCGGAACATAAACTGGGATGTAGTCAGAATCTCTGGCAAATCCGGAATTACCAATACTCAGATTACCGCCAGCCTGGGGTGCCGCCATATTTACCGCATTATCGGGCACTTCAAATTCAATATTCTCTTCAGGAATATCTGGCGGAGGCGTCTCTGGGTCTTCAGGCTTCTCAACTTCGGTCTTATTCGCGTTCTCTGTTAACTGTCTTTCAACATGCAGGAAGTCTGGAATTTTAATTGATTCTTTTTCATCCAGCTCTTTGCTACCTGAATCAATTAACTTATACATCAAGATAATTAACGCGAAGGTAACCAGCACGCCAAGTGCAGCAGAAATACCCACTCTTATTACAGCCATACTATTAACTCAGTCGTTTTCTACAGAAACAGCCACAGGGGAAATACCAATATCGCGCGCGATATCAGCCACCTTGGCAACTGCTTCAATGTTGGACTCATTATCGGCCTGGATTACCATGCCACCCTTGGGGTTCTCATTAAATAATCTGGTCAGATTGATTTTCAACGCGGTAGTTTCAACACGTTTTTTATCAATCCAGTATTCATTGTTTTCACTGACAGCTACCAAAATACCTACTTTCTTGTAGGAGTCTTCCGTGGTGGTGTCAACTTTAGTGACTTCAACACCAGGCAGCTTGATAAATGATGCGGTAACAATAAAAAAGATTAGCATAATGAAAACCACGTCGAGCATTGGCGTAAGATCGATTGTCTCACCCTGCCCCTGCGATTTTCTTGTTCTATTGCGCATAGTTGTCTCTCGTAGGACGCCTGTCTAACTGCTTAGCAGCTAGACAGACAGTGCCAATTAGTGATCCATGGTCAGATGGTCTTCCAAAAGGTGCTTCTCGCGTTCTGCTTCGCCTTCGACATAGGTCATGCCAAACACGCCAGACAACGCTGCAACCATTCCCGACATTGTCGGTACAGTTGCCTGTGATACACCACCGGCCATCGCCTTAGCATCACCGCCACCAGTAAAGGCCATAACGTCAAATACTGTGATCATTCCGGTTACAGTGCCCAGCAAGCCAAACAGCGGGGCCAGTGCAACCAGAGTTTTAATCATCATAATATTTGCGTCAATCTCGATGCTCACTTCAGAAATCAGCTTTTCTCTGACCTGATGAGCATGCTTGGATTTACGCTCAGTGCGAGCCTCCCAAGCTTCGAGAGCACGTTGTACATCAATGCCTACACTGGTTCGGAGATACCACATACGCTCAAATATGAGAGTCCACATAACGAATAGCAGGACGACAATAGCCCAAAGGACCATGCCGCCTGAATCCATAAACTTCCCAATTTCAGCCATCGTATCAACGAAGAACATCTTAGCGACCCTCTACTGAACCAGCAACGATACCTGCACTCTGCTCTTCGAGAACATGGAGAATACGCTGCGCTTTACCGTTGACCAATGTGTGCATCAGCACAGTAGGAATAGCCACAACCAGACCCAATACAGTCGTGATCAATGCCTGCGAAATACCACCAGCCATTGCCTTAGGATCGCCAGCACCAAACAGAGTAATCATCTGGAAGGTAATGATCATACCGGTCACTGTTCCCAGAAGACCTAGCAGCGGCGCAACCATCGCAATGATTTTCAACAGATTAAGACCTGATTCAATCTCTGGACGCTCTTTCAGCACAGCTTCGTGTAACTTAAGCTCCAGTGACTCTGGGTCAAGACCCGGATTATCAGCGGCAACTTTCAGCACGCGACCCAATGGGTTGCTTGTATCTGCAGACGTAGCTTTCAGCTGAGCCGTTACCTTGTTGGACATACCCATCAGCACGATGAGGCGCCAGATAGCTAATAAGATAGCGACAATAAATACAGCGGTGATCACGTAGCCTACGATGCCACCGAAGTGCCAGCGCTCAATCAAAGTCGGCGAGTTAATCAGAGCTGCTAATAGACCGCCACCCAGTGGACCCGTTGGATCTAGGCCTACCTTGGTGAAGCCAGTCATAGCTTCTTGGAGATCTTCAGCGCTAGACTGATGGCTTGAAGGCTGTCGAGCAAGCTCAGAAACCAAGCCGTTTTCAGGGCTGTACTCAAGGTACATACCATTAGCCATCAGGTTATAAGTACCGACACGAACAACTTCCATTTCGGCTTGCTCACCATTGGCCAACAGGACAGTTCTGTTGAACTTAACAATGCGGGCACTCTCAACCATTTCGCGCTGCTGCTCGTACCACAGTTTCTCGATATCTTCGATTGAAGGCAAACGAGTATCACTGCTCATCTTGGCAATCAGTTCATCTAGGAACTCTGTACGACCAGGAATCTGTGCACTAACAATTGACTGATTGAGGTTAGCGCGGATATCACCAGCGGCACCAGTCAGATGTCCGAATAGTTCTTTAAGTGAACCCAGACGCTTGTCACGTTGCTCACGCAGACCGGCAAGTATCACATCGTTGTCACGGATAGTTTGTTCTAAACGATCTGAACGACGCTCTTCGGCAGTCTTAGTGTTCTGGGCCTTTTTAAGCAGTGAAGCCTGCTTGCGCTGGTCAGATTTAAACGCAGCTTCACGCTTGCGGTAATCGGCTGACTCAGAGATCTTAGCGCCCTGAATCATTTGCAAAAGCTCATCAAGAGTCTTTGCGTCCTGTGCCATGGCCGGCATGCTGAAAGCAGCAGCGGCTAAGAAAGCGGCACAAACTTTAACGAAATTCATGTTCATTGTGCAGTCTCCGGCGCAGTAATTGGCATTTCCATAACATCCTGCGGAGAAAGCTTCTTCGCGATACGGATGCCTTGGTCCACGGCTCTACGATACTCAGAACCCAACGTCTCCCAAGAACCGGTAGTCTTGTTCCAAGCACCAGTTTGAGACTTGTCTTTAGTCTGATACATCAGCGCAACACGGCCGATACGAAGCATTTCTACCTCTACTTCAGAACCGTCGGCATTGATATCAACCAGATCACGGTAGGACTCTAGGGATAAGCTGTACTCAGATTCAATGTCATAGACTTCGAGGATCTGACGGAATTTTTCAGCGGCCGAGAACTTGGCGCTGTCCATATTCACGTACAGAGCTGCAATTGCTTCGCTGCGTTGCTCTTTCTTGAACGGAACGTCCAGAGCAATGAAGTCTTCAATAGCGTTAAGCATGCTGATCATCAGCGGTGAAATACCACGCTCGATGATGGTTGCATTCTCAATCGACTCTTTCAGTTCAGCCATCATCTGCTTCTGGCTGTCAATTTGGCGCTCGAGTTGAGAGTTATAAACTCGCAGTGACTCGATCTGCTTATTGACCTGTTTGAATTCTTGCAAGAGACCATCAGTTTGATCAGCGATGCGATCAACTTTGGTTTGCGCGGATTTAGCGGCTTGAACCTTAACGGCTCCAGCCTTGAGCACATCACTTACTTCAGCAGCTTGGACTGCACTAACAGTCAAACTACTAGCAAGAACGGCAAAAAGTGCCAGTGCTTTTAGTGGTTGCTTATTCATAGTTCCCTCAATTTGGGTCTACCGGTTTAATTATATTTCACTGTCTAAATTCGACAAAAAGCCATGCCGACAAAACACAAGCTTTGTTCGGGGTGTCTTTGTAACAGCCTCAAGTTAAAGAATCAATTTGAGCCATGGGAAATAGATAGGATAAAAGTTGGATCCCAAAGGTTATGTTACCTAACGTAACAATTGCGGCAAAGAGTCGAATTTTTGCGGTAACTAGGCACGATCCAGAATTAAGAACCTGTAGGGGTGCGTATCGGTTTTCTCTGGCACCTGCACACTGACCTGATTCCAAATCTTAGGATCAATCTCTGGGAAAAAAGCATCGCCCTCAACCTCTGCGTCTACCTGAGTCAGATATAGTCGGTCTGCGGCATCCAGTGTCATGCGATAAATCTGCTCACCACCAATCACCATAATCTCTTCAGCACCAGCGGTATCGCAGGCAGTCGCACCCAGCTCTAATGCGGCCTCCAGCGTTTGCGCTACCTCCACGCCAGGCGCAGACCAACTCGCATCACGGGTGATGACTATATTGGTGCGACCCGGCAGCGGCCGGCCGATGGAGTCATAGGTTTTACGCCCCATCACAATTGGCTTGCCCATAGTCACCGACTTAAAGTACTTTAAGTCTTCAGGCAGATGCCAGGGCAGCTGATTATTTAAACCAATCACACCATTGCGGCTGACCGCAACTATTAGACAAAGCTTCATTATTTAGGGTCCGATTAAACCGCCACCGGCGCCGAGATGGGCCCGTGGGATTGGTAGTTTTGCAATTCAAAGTCATCAAACACAAAATCAAATAAATTATCAACGTCTGGATTTATCGCCAGTGTCGGCAGCGGGTAGGTGGTTCGCGAAAGCTGCTCCTCAACCTGATCCATATGGTTGCTATAGAGGTGTGCATCGCCAAAGGTATGGACAAAATCACCAGGCTGCAATCCGGTCACCTGGGCAATCATATGCGTTAATATCGCGTAAGACGCTATATTGAAGGGCACGCCTAAAAACACGTCGGCACTGCGCTGGTAGAGCTGACAAGACAGACGGCCCTCGGTCACGTAAAACTGAAATAAGCTGTGACAGGGTGGCAATCCAGATTTCACCATCACCGGAATATCTTTTGGATTCCATGCCGAGACAATCAACCGTCGGGAATCCGGGTTGGACTTAATATCTTCAACCAGCTGGGCCAGCTGATCTACGCCGTCAAAATCGCGCCACTGCTTGCCGTAGACAGGGCCTAAATCGCCATATTGCTCCGCAAAGGCGTCATCGGTCTTGATGCGCTCAATAAATGTTTTCATTCCCGCTTTCCACTCAGGGGAATACATAATCAAATCTTGGTCTTGCCCTGTTTCGCGCAGCCAACTTTGGTAGGGCCAGTCATTCCAGATTCCAACACCATTCTCAACCAGATAGCGGATATTGGTATCACCGCGCACAAACCATAGCAGCTCGTGGAGAATAGACTTTAAATGGACTTTTTTGCTGGTTACCAATGGAAAGCCCTCTGCTAGATCAAAGCGCATCTGATAGCCAAAGACACTTCTAGTACCTGTGCCTGTGCGGTCTTCTTTGGTGACACCCTGGTCGCGAATATGGCGAACCAGCTCTAAATATTGCTTCATAACATGACCTTATTTCGGATTGCCTGCAAGGCGCAGAAAAGTTTTTCGCATAAACCACAGGCCCAGTAAAATCATTGGTATACAGAGGGTCTGACCACGAGTCATCCAGTTAAATGACTCAAGTAGCGCTGACTGCCCAACAAATTGCGCATCTGGCTGACGCACAAACTCGACCATAAAGCGGAACAGACCATAGAGCACCAAAAACAAGCCAGAAACCTCGCCGTACAGTCGCGGCTTGCGCGCAAACCAATTAATAATAAAAAATAGCACCAGCCCTTCTAGCAGCGCCTCATAGAGTTGCGAGGGATGTCGTGGCAGCTGAGTTGGGTCAGAGGGAAATACCATCGCCCAGGACACGTCTGTGGCCCGACCATAGAGCTCGCCACCAATAAAGTTACCAATGCGGCCAAAAAATAGTCCGGCGGGCACTAGAGGAACAACAAAGTCGGCCAGCCCCAAAAAGGACAGTTGATTTTTGCGCCCATAAATAAACACCGCGACAGCAACACCGATTAAGCCACCATGGAAAGACATGCCTCCCTCCCAGATACGAAACAGCATTGCCGGGTCAGCCAGCCACTTATCGGCATTGTAGAAAAACATATAGCCCAGACGACCGCCGAGGATGACGCCCCAAGCACCGTAGACAATAAGGTCTTCAACCTGTGTTTTTTTAATCGGCGACCAGGGTCGCTGGCTGTTGCGAACAGCCAAAAAATAGGCTCCAGCAAACGCCAACAGATACATAATGCCATACCAATGAACTTGCACCGAGCCTATCGACAGTGCCACCGGATTGATGGCTGGATAAGTTATCATTACAGCGTCTACCCCTAAATATTTGAGCACTGATAATAGCGGGTTATTAGGCCATCTTCTACGTGGGATGTCGGCTTAGACTATAAATAGTTACACTAGGCGGCATGTGCTTACTCGCAATTGCTTTTCAATCTCACCCAGATGCGCCCCTGATCGTTGCCTCTAACCGTGACGAATTCTATCAGCGCCCAACACTGCCGATGCACTGGTGGTCAGACGCCCCTATTCTGGCAGGCAGAGATACTCAGGCCGGCGGCACCTGGATGGGCCTATCGCGCAATGGTCGATTTGCCGCAGTGACTAATTTTCGTCAGATTGTCGATGGCGTCAAACCACAGGCCAAGCCGCTGTCGCGAGGACAGCTAATCACCGACTTTCTGAGTTCCGATCAAAGTGTCGATGACTGGGCCGATTCACTAGCGGCAACCACCTCTGATTACGACGGGTTTAACTTGCTGCTCTACGATGGGTTTAATCTGCTTTATTTAAATAACCATGACCAGAGCAGAAAACTATTGCCACCCGGCATCTATGCCCTGAGTAATCATTTACTGGATAGCCCATGGCCCAAGGTGGATCATGCTCGCGAGCAACTAAAACAGGCCATTGCTGTAAATAAAATAGGTGCCGAGCAGTTGCCGGATCTAATTGCCACCCTGTCTTTAGAAAAAACCTACGCGCCAGAGTTGCTGCCTGATACTGGGGTTCCAGCGCAGTGGGAGACGCTGCTGTCTTCGCCCTTTATAGTCGCCGATGGTTATGGCACCAGAGCCTCTGCCGCCGTTATTATTTCGCACTCAGGTGAGGTGGTAGCGGCAGAACAGTGTTTTGAAGCAGGCGAAAGCCTAGGTTATCAGGAATTTAGCTTTAATCTCTCAACCTTTTGACTGCGCTTGGTGGGGCGAATAAGCCTAGCGATCTCTGGCTGGCCTAAAGAGTCAGCAATAAACTGCGCCACAGACTCCGCATCGGACATGCGCAACGCGCGGCGCACCAGATCACGAGCCTCTTTGCGCGTAATATTAAGCAGCATGGATTTAACCCGCAGCAGACTGGTTGCACTCATCGAGAAATTCTCATAACCCAGCCCCATTAGCACCACAGCACTGATCGGATCACCAGCCATCTCGCCACAGACACTGAGCTGGCAGTTAACCGATGAAGCCTGTTCATAGATCACCTTAAGCGCCCGCAACACAGCCGGATGCATGGTGTGATAGAGGTCGGCCACACGCGGATTATTGCGGTCAACGGCCAATAAATACTGAGTCAAATCATTGGTGCCCACAGACAGGAAGTCAACGCGACGACCAATTTCCTTAACCTGATAAACCGCTGCGGGCACTTCAATCATGGCGCCAATGGGGGGCATCTCAATGTTGTAGCCCTCCTCTTGCGTCAGCTCGCGATAGGCGCGATTGATCAGCTCCAACGCACGATCTAGCTCAGGTACATTACTGATCATCGGCAACATAATACGCAGATTATTAATGCCTTCACTGGCGCGCAACAGTGCGCGAATCTGAATTAGAAAAATCTCTGGATGGTCGAGCGAAATACGAATACCGCGCCAACCTAAGAATGGATTTTCCTCTTCAATCGGGAAATAGGGCAGATCTTTGTCACCACCAATATCTAGCGTTCGCATAGTCACTGGGCGCGGCGAGAATGCCACCAGCTGCTCGCGGTAAATATCCATCTGCTCATCTTCGGTGGGAAAGCTCGAACGCATCAAAAACGGAATTTCGGTACGGAACAGCCCCACGGCCTCTGCGCCACTTTTAAGCGAGCGGTGAGTATCCTGACGCAAGCCTGTATTGACCCACAGAGAAAAACGGAAACCATCCGGCGTGATGCAGGGAATATCTCGCAACTTCTCCAAATCTTTCGCAAGAATTTTCTCTTCCCGCTGACGCTGCAGATAGGTGCGACGCACAGTACGAGTTGCACTACTGACAATATCGCCGGTAAAACCATCAACAATTAACTCCTGCCCCTCCAGCTCCGCCCAGGGCAAGTCAATGGCACCCATTACTGTGGGTATTCCCAGCGCTCGGCCAACAATCGCCATATGCGAGTTGCTCGACCCTTTAAGAGAAATAATCCCCACCAGACGGTCAACGGGAATATCAGCTAATGCAGTGGCTGAAAGGTCTTCACCAACCAGCACCACGCGGCGCGGCATAGGCAATGTTTGGCGATCATTGCTCTGTAAATAACCCAACACGCGTTTACCCAGATCATTAACATCTGCAGCTCTCTCTCGCAGATAGGGGTCATCCATCTGCCGAAAGGTGCGTACATGCTTTAAAATTACCGAACTCCAGGCACTCTGGGCGGCTTGACCCGCCATAATTGCAGCTATTACCTCGCCACCCAGCGAGCGATCATCGAGCATGCGAATATACACATCAAAAAGTGCCAACTCTTCGGAGCTGAGTAACTCTTCAAGGCCTTCACCCAAATTGCGCATATCATGCTTGGCAGACTCCAGCGCGGCGCGGAAAATTTCTACCTCAGCGGTGGGGTTGGCCGTAAAGCGTTCGGGTACCGACGCTAGCTCAGTACTCTGCTCCACCAATACCACGCGGCCAATACCTATACCTGGCGAGCTGGGAATACCATGAAAGGTTGCCTCACGGCTTTTACCGCGACCGGCCGAGGCCAGTTTACGTAGCGCACCTGTGGCCTCTGCATGGGCAATAGCGCCAGATAGCTGGGCACAAACCGTCACCACAAAGGCCTCTTCTTCGGCGGCAAAACGACGTTCGGTTTCCTGCTGGAGAACCAGCACCCCCAGTACCTTGCGGTGATGAATAATGGGCGCCCCCAAAAACGAATGGTAGGGCGCCTCACCGGTCTCTTCAAAATAGGCATAGTTGGGGTGTCGGTCAGCATCCCTTAAATTAAGTGGTTCTTCTTTGGCCGCAACCAGGCCAACCAGGCCCTCGCGCATGGCCAGTCGCACATTGCCGATGGATTCAATGCGCAGACCTTCAGTGGCCATTAGCACATAGCGCTGATCGGTCTCATCAAACAAATAGACGGAGCAGACGCCCGCGTTCATTGCCGCGCGGACCTCTTTGACGATAATGCTTAGCACTTCCGGTAGATTGCGAGCGCTATTAACCTCCTGAACAATGGTGCGCAATGAGGCCAGCATAATTAGACGCCTCGGCTCAGCTGTTCAAAACGGGCATTGGCAGGAGCAAACTCGAGCAGCGCATTGCGATAGACATTGCGTTTAAACGACACCACAGAATTAATTGGATACCAGTAGTTAACCCACTCCCAGCCGTCAAACTCGGGCGTGCCAGTAGTATCAAAACGCACCTTTGACGTCTCACCAGTCAGCTCTAGATAAAACCATTTTTGTTTCTGACCGATGCACAGCGGCTTGGAATGCTTGCGCTGCATCTGCGCGGGAATATGGTAACGCAGCCATTTTTTTGTGCGCTGAATAATCTTTACATCGCCGGACTCAAGGCCCACTTCCTCGTAAAGCTCACGATATAGAGCCTCTTCTACTGACTCACCTTTATCTAAGCCGCCCTGAGGGAATTGCCATGCATTCTGACCCAATCTCTTGGCCCAGAATAATTTGCCCTGGCCATTGCTGATGACAATAGCAACATTAGAGCGAAAACCATCCTTATCAACCACAGCGTTATTCCCGTTTTAACCTATTATTTGCGCCTTACATTGTTCCACAGTCGACAACGGCCAGCAATTTTCTCTTGAGGCTATCTTACATCATCGCTATCCTTCGCCCTCATTTAATTACACTGGATTTTCCAATGGCGCTGGCAATTTTTGACTTAGATAACACCTTGATTGCCGGTGATAGCGATCATGGCTGGGGAGAATTTTTGATCGCCAAAAATAAGGTAGATCGCAACCATTACCAGAAAATGAATGACCGATTCTATGCCGACTATGAGGCTGGGTGTCTAGATATTCTGGCTTATCTTGAGTTTTCTCTGGCGCCATTGGCAGCAACATCAATGGCAGAACTTGCCCAATTGCACCTAGAGTTTATGCAGCAAGTAATAGCGCCACTGCGCTTGCCCAAGGCCGAAGCACTGATTGAAAAGCACCGTCTTGCCGGGGATAGGCTGCTCGTTATTACCTCAACCAATCGCTTTATTGTTGAGCCTATCTGCCGTGCTTTGGGCATTGATGAGCTATTAGCAACCGATCCAGAAATAATTGATGGCCGCTACAGCGGCAAAATTGTCGGCATACCCACTTATCAGGCAGGCAAGGTCGAGCGCTTAAATCTTTGGTTGAGTGAGCACAATGAAACCTTGGCCGGGAGTTATTTTTACTCTGACTCAATCAATGATATGCCACTGTTGCTGGAAGTTGATAAGCCCGTAGCGGTTGATCCAGATGAGGCACTCAATGCTGAGGCAACCTCGCGAGGCTGGGATATTATTTCTCTACGTGAATAAAAAAGCCCCGGCTGATAGCCAGGGCTTTGTGTTTCTTGATGTGTCTTAGCTAAAGCTAATCAAGACTCATCAATAACATTCTGGTAGTCATCTACATCTAGCATATCTTCCAGCTCACCAAGACCTGCTGGCTTGACTCGGAAAAACCAGCCGTCGGCATAGGGCGAGTTATTAACCGTCTCTGGCTCATCTTCCAACGCAGGATTAATCTCAACCACCTCACCAGTCACTGGCGCATAAATATCTGACGCCGCCTTAACAGACTCAACCACCGCAACCTCAGCGCCTGCATCAATAGCAGTACCGACATCTGGCAACTCGACGTAGACCACATCACCCAGAGCTTCCTGAGCATGATCAGTAATACCAACAACAATAGTGCCATCACTTTCCAGGCGAGCCCATTCATGGCTGCTGGCATATTTTAATTCGCTGGGAAGTTCACTCATACTATTCTCCTGTGACTCATAACATCCAAAATATTTATTGCCCACCAAGCCTTGGTCAGCCTCTAAGTTTGGCGACATTTTACTGATGATAAGGTAGAAAGTTAAAGTAATTTTCGACAACTAATGACCATATTTGCCAAATCTGTAAAATACAGCGCGCTTAATATCGGCAAATTATTTTTCAACCCAACGAGGAAGCTATGCGAAACGGACCCTGCTCCATATTTTTACTGGGAATTATCGGCTTTAGTGCCATCATCCATCCCACCAGTTTGCTGTTTGCCGACGAGCTAATACTCATTAATGGCGATACTTTAAAGGGTCAAACCGTTAAACAGACCAATCGTCATTTAATTTGGCACTCGGATAATTTTGGCGACCTTAGCATCGCCCTTGAAGAAATCGCCTCTATTAATGGCGCACCGCTTTCCTATGCAGCTCCTTTAACCGGGCTCGCCGCGACCCTATCCTCATTTAACAATAGCTATAAAGGTGGACTCTCTATCACTGGTGCCTATGCCAGCGGCAATGAAGAGCGCGAAGACTGGGACATTGAAAGTGCAGTTGAATGGCGAATCGGCGATTATCGTCACGACACCAGGGTCAACTACGAAAGCCATAGCCTCAATGGCTCCCCCTCGAATGAAGAGTACCATCTCGGTTACGGCGTAGATTTTTTCTTCCGTGAAAAATGGTTCTGGGAAAATGGCGCAACCTGGGGTGCCAATGAAAATCGTGCCATAGACCAGTATTACACTGTGAGCAGTGCCATTGGTCGGCAGTTATGGGATACCGAGGCTAGTGCGCTATCAGTAGAGTCAGGTCTAACCTGGATCAGTGAAGAGTTTAATAACCAGAGCTCTGACAATCGACTTACCTGGAGCTGGTCAGCAGACTACCGTCAGCGTCTTATGCGGAGCCTAGAGTTGTTTCATACCCACAGAATGTTAGTGTCACTCTCAGATTTCAAAGACTCAGAGATCAAAGCAGATGTAGGATTAAAAGCACCGCTGGTAGATAACCTGTTTACAGAACTAAAGCTTGAATGGATTTACGATAACCAGCCTGCTCTGGGCACTGACACCAGTGATAGCCAGCTAACCATTGGTGTTAACTACAGCTGGTAGTCTGACTCAGGGGCGAACCTGCAATGGCGGCTCATTGAGCGCCGCCAACTGTTCGCGCAGCATAAGGATATGGTCGCTCCAGTAACGCGGGGAGTTAAACCAAGAAAACGCCCGCGGAAATGCTGGGTCGGTCCAGCGTCGGGCAATCCAGGCGCTGTGATGCATGATTCGCAAGGTGCGAAATACCTCGATCAGCCGCAGCTCGCGGTAATCGAAATCATAAAATTCACTATAGCCTTCAATAAGCTCCGCCATCTGAGCGGTTTGTTCCTGACGGTCTCCCGATAACAGCATCCATAAATCTTGGATAGCTGGCGCCATGCGGGCATCATCAAAATCAACAAAATGTGGATTGTCGTCGCGCCACAGTATATTGCCCGAATGGCAGTCGCCATGAACACGGATATTATTAATCGGACCATAGTCCACCAATATCTCATCCACCGCCTTGAGTACGTCCAGTGCCAGAGAGTCATAAGCTGGGCTCAGCTCTGCGGGCATAAACTGTTCGCTGATCAAACGATAGGACTGCCAGCCAAAATTCTCAACATCGAGAGTTGGGCGGTGAGCAAATGGCTGCATTGCACCAATACCATGGAAACGCCCCAACAGCCGGCCCAAAATAAATAAGTTATCGAGATTATCAAGCTCAGGAGCATGACCGCCTCTGCGCTCATACAGGGCAAATCTAAAGTCAGCATAGGTGCTTAGGCTTTCACCCTCGGCATTGAGCCAGGGACAGACTACGGGAAGTTCTTGGTCTTTGAGCTGAAAACAGTACTCATGCTCTTCACGAATCTGATCGTCAGTCCAGCGCTCTGGGCGATAGAACTTAACAATCATTGGCGTCTGCTCTTCTATGCCAATTTGATACACTCGATTTTCATAGCTATTGAGTGCTAGAAATCGACCATCGGAAACAAAACCCTGACTTTCCACGGCATCAATTAACAGGTCTGGACTGAGGGCATCAAAGGGATGACTACTAGACTCAGTCATTTAATCTATGCTCGGTTTAGAGCGCATATTTTTCTTCTGCCCATGTTGGGTTTTTTTATCCATACGCCTTAACTGCGAACCTCTCGTGGGTCTGGTTGCCCGCCGTGCCTTAGGTGTAAACATTGCCGACTGAACCAGCTCTTGCAAACGCTGAAGCGCTTCGGTGCGATTTTTATCCTGACTGCGATAACGCTGAGCCTTGATAATAACAACACCCTCTTTAGAAATACGCTGATCACTCAGCTTGAGCAATCGTCGTTTCACGGTGTCATCCAGCGAAGAGGCCGGAATATCAAAGCGCAGGTGAATAGCCGACGACACCTTATTGACATTTTGGCCCCCAGGACCCTGAGCACGAATAGCAGTAAGCTCAATTTCTGCCTCTGCAATAGAGATACTGCTGGAGATAAATAACATCAGTCGCTTGATTCAACAAATGCAAAACGCGGTCTCTGCTCGCCATCAACCTGCACATCCTCAATAAACAGTTCTAGCGGTCGCACCCATAGGCTGTAGTCACCATAGAGGGTGCGGTACACCACATGCTCTTCTTCGGTCTCACTATGTCTGGCCACATCGACCACCTCATACAGGTTGCCTTTGTAATGCTTATAAATTCCCTTTGCTAAACTCATAAAGATTGCCTTTTTCTCGCACAGACCTCAGTCCGGCAATGTATTACTTCAGATAGCGAAACGTCTAACTGATCACCAATAGCTAACGAGCCAACCCCAGCGGGGGTTCCGGTAAATACAAGATCGCCGGGCAGCAGGGTAAAGAACTGACTGATATAAACCAGCAGTGGCAGCACTGGCGTCAACATATCGGCGCTACTACCATCCTGACGCAGCTGCTGATTGAGGCTTAACCTTATCTGTTGGTTTTGTAGCTCACCGAGTCGATCTGGGCTGACAAATTCCGAGGCTGGGCAGGCGCCATCAAATGACTTGGCTTTTTCCCAGGGCAAACTCTTGTCTTTCAACTGTTGCTGTAAATCGCGCAGTGTTAAATCAAGGCCGATGCCAACGCCCAAGATAGCCGCCTGTGCCTGCGGCTCTGTGCACTGGGTCAAAGGCTGGCCGATCAGAATACTCATCTCAGTCTCGAAATGACATTCACCTAAATGGCACGGAATAAAAATCGCCTCAGAAAGTGACGCCAACGCAGTATTGGGTTTGATAAACAAAACCGGCTCGGTGGGCACAGGATTGTTGAGCTCGCGGGCATGAGCGGCATAATTTCTACCCACACAAACCACTTTGCCCAGTGGCAGATTGATAATCTCGCCATCAACAATATGTTGGTAACCCTGCATTATTTTAGCCCCCACTGTGGAATCAGGGCTCTTGCTCGGAGCCTTTCTGGCATCGATCTAAAAAATTATCGGCTTGCTATCATTGAGGTACAGCGCACCTCGAATAATGCGGTAGACCATCCAGATACTGACAATTGCTGAGGCCAGCCAACCCATGAGTACTAGCCAAAACAGCATGCCAATAGCCGACCACAGCAGGCCGTACCAAAATGTATTGATCTGCCAGCGAAAGTGACTCTCCAGCCAGGTATCTTTAACCTCATCGAGTTTCACATAATTCACAACTAGGGCCGCTATAAAAGTTAACCCACCGGTAAAAAACCCAAGTCCCTGCAACACATAGACCAGCAGCGCAACATTTTTATGCGCTGTATCTATTTCTATAATCTGTTCGCTCATCACTGACTCCCTGCAATATGTACCTTAGGTTAGATAACCAACTAATCAAACAGTTTACCCGGGTTTAAAATGGAATTCGGATCAAAGGCCTTTTTAACACTGCGCATCAAATCCATCTCCAGTGGCGACCTGGAATAATGTAGATAGTCTTTCTTTAGTAGACCCACGCCATGTTCAGCACTAATACTACCTTCATATTTAGCCAACAGCTGGCCAATCTCACCACTGACGCTACCGCATCTGGTCACAAAGTCTTCATTCGATAGCGCTTCAGGTTTAAGAATATTGAGATGCAGATTGCCATCGCCAATATGGCCGTACCACACCAGTTCAAAATCCGGATAGCGGCTCGCCACCAGCTCGTCTACCTCACGCAAAAAGTCTGGCATTCTGGATACACGCACAGAGATATCATTTTTATAGGGCTGCCAGTGCCACAGTGTCTCGGAAATATCTTCGCGCAGTTTCCACAGTGATTGGGCCTGAGCCAAGCTTTGGCTCAACACACCATCTAGCACCCAACCCTCTTCCATACAGTGTTCAAACAGCGCCATCGCGCTTTCCATCACTGTACCTGTCGGTGTCTCAAATTCTAATAGCGCGTAAAACGGAGTTTCGGTTGCAAACGGCTTGGCATGACCGCGATGCTCAGTCACCTTGTCCAGCGCCGCCTGAGAGAAAAACTCAAAGGCACTTAAATCAATCTGAGCAGCAAAGGTGCGCAATACATCGAGAATAGCGGGGAAATTATCGACTCCCAAAACCAGCACCGTAGAATCTGCCGGTGGTCGAGTCAGCTGAATAGTAGCTTCGCAAATCAAGCCGAGGGTACCCTCAGAACCGATAAAAAGATGACGGAAATCATAACCGGTATTATTTTTAACCAGTCCACGATTTAACTCTAAAATATCACCGGCACCGTTAACCACTTTTAAGCCCATCACCCATTCTCTGGTCATACCGTAGCGAATCACGTTAATGCCACCCGCATTGGTCGCAATATTGCCACCAATCTGGCTCGAGCCTGTCGAGGCAAAATCCACCGGATAAAAGAGTCCTTGCTCCGCGGCAAAGTCTTGTAGCTGTGCAGTGATCATACCTGCGCCAAGCGTGACACAGCGATCCATGGGGTTAAAATCTAGGATCTGATTTATACGGTCCATGGCCACTACAATTTCGCCGTCCTTCGCCACAGCACCACCACTAAGGCCAGTGCGGCCGCCAGAGGGCACAATGGCTAGGTTGAATTCATTACACAGCAACACAACCTGCTGAACTTCCTCAACCGACCCCGGCAATACCACGGCACAGGGATTAGCCTGCCAAATGGTGGTGCGATCTATACCAAAGCGCTGCAGATCATCGGGCTCCAGCAAGAGTCGCTGGTTGCCCACAATATCGGTTAAACGCGCAATTATTTGTTCCGATAACATCCGGAAATCCTCGTCATACAGGTGGTTTATGCAATGGAATGCAGTCTAGGCATGGTAACATAGCGACCTTAATTTGGCTGCCCAATGCATAGATAGATAGCGGACATAACATGCTCAATTTTTCTCTTGGTAAACAAAAAATCAAAATTCTTCTGCTTGAGGGGGTGCACCCATCTGCAGTCGAGGTCTTTAAAGCCGCTGGCTATGAAAATATCGACTATCAGCCCTCTGCGCTGCCAGAAGAAGAGCTACTTAAGAAAATTGCCGATGTGCATTTCGTTGGCATCCGCTCGCGCAGTCAGCTCAATGCCAAGGTATTTACAGCTGCTAAAAAATTAATCAGTGTCGGCTGCTTCTGTATCGGCACCAACCAAGTCGATCTGCAGGCCGCGACTGAGCATGGGGTTATCGTTTTTAATGCGCCCTACTCTAATACGCGCAGTGTTGCAGAATTGGTCATTGCCGAAGCGATTATGTTGATGCGCGGGATTCCCGACAAAAACGCCAAGGCCCATCGCGGAGAGTGGATAAAGTCGGCAGCCAAAGCCTTCGAAGTGCGAGGCAAAACACTGGGCCTTATTGGGTACGGCAATATCGGCAGTCAAATAAGCGTTATGGCCGAGGCGGTGGGCATGAAAGTGCGCTTTTACGACACTGTCACTAAATTGCCCTTGGGCAATGCGGAGCAGGTTCCCACATTGAGAGATTTATTGGCATCTAGCGATGTTGTGTCGCTGCATGTTCCGGATACTGCCGCCACGCGAGGCCTGATGGGCCCAGAACAGCTCGCCGCGATGAAGCCAGGGGCAATGTTGATTAATGCCGCTCGCGGACAGATTGTCGATATCGACAGTCTCTGCGAGCATCTGGCCAATAACCATCTGGGCGGTGCCGCCATCGATGTGTTCCCCGTGGAGCCAAAATCCAATAGCGAAGAGTTTATCTCGCCACTACGCAACTTTGACAATGTTATTTTGACACCCCATATAGGCGGCTCAACTCAGGAAGCGCAAGAAAATATTGGCGTGGAAGTGGCCGAAAAAATGGTCGTGTACAGCGACAATGGCACCAGCATTAGCGCGGTTAACTTTCCTCAGGTAGCACTCCCAGCTCATGCTGACACCCATAGGCTACTCCATGTACACCGCAATGTTCCAGGTATCATGAGCGCTATTAATAAGGTTTTTTCCGAGTTTAATATCAATGTCGCTGCGCAGTATCTGCAGACTAATGACAGTGTCGGCTATGTGGTGGTCGATATCGACGCTGAATACAGTGATGGTGCTCTGCAGGCTCTTAAAACGATTAACGGCACTATTCGCTGCCGTGTTTTGTTCTAAACCAAGTAATTTTCGCTGAAAAGGGCCTTTTTTGCGTTTTAATCGCTCAAAAATTAGCCAAACCTTAAAAAAAGCAATACACTGCGCGATTCTGCAAAGGCAAAAGTGGCACGTTTAGTGTTGGCTGATGCAGAAATGCATTTGATCAGTCGTTCTTTTTTCAGATCAAAGGTAAGGCTAGCCCCGTGATGAGGCTGGATACATTTTAAACGCCTTAAACGGTATACAATTTATAAGTGAGGTTAGTTATGGCAGAGCGAGTTTCTGGCACTGTTAAGTGGTTCAACGACAGCAAAGGTTTTGGATTTATTGAGCAAGAAGGCGGCGGTGACGTATTTGTACACCACAGCGCTATTCAAGCTGATGGTTTCAAATCATTGAAAGAAGGCCAAGCAGTAACGATGGAAGTTACTCAAGGTCAAAAAGGCGCTCAAGCTGAGAACGTAGTTGCCGAATAATTTCTGTCGCTGTCACTAGATAGCAGTACGAAAATTATTAAAAAGCCCCGATAAGCAATTATCGGGGCTTTTTTTATAACGGCTTAAAATGATTGTGCCGTAAAGATTGTCTCATCCTATTTCACTGGACAAAAAAAATCCCGCCAACCGGCAGGATCCTTTCGATCAACATAAAAACCAGATTACTTAATTTTGGCTTCTTTGTAGATAACATGCTTGCGAATAGTGGGATCGTACTTCTTGATCTCCATCTTCTCAGGCATATTGCGCTTGTTCTTATCAGTAGTATAGAAGTGACCAGTACCTGCACTAGACACTAAACGAATTTTTTCGCGAGCTGACTTAGCCATTAGTGGTCTCCTTAGACTTTCTCGCCACGAGCAGCAAGCTCGGACAAGACTTGTTCAATACCTTTTTTGTCGATGATACGCATACCTTTGGTCGATACACGAAGCTTAACAAAGCGTTTTTGTGCTTCAACCCAAAAACGGTGGGTATGAAGGTTTGGCTCAAAGCGACGACGCGTTCTGTTTTTCGCATGAGATACATTGTTTCCAGCCATTGGGCGCTTGCCTGTGACCTGACATACTCTGGACATTATTCCTGCCTCTGCTATCAATTTTTTGCCACAGGAAACACCTGCTGTGCAAAAGAAATCTGTGATTTTCTATCCATTTACGGGACCGTCCCGTAAGGAGGCGCGTTTTATACCAGAAAGCCAATCTTGAATCAAACGAAAACCGTGCAATGGCTGGAAAACACCGCTTTTTCTTGAGTATGGATCCCAAGATCTATCACATCCTGCCAGTATCAGCCAAAGAGGTCACCTGGCCGCGACCAATAATAAAATGGTCCAACAAACGGATCTCCATCAACTCAAGGGCCAGTTTTATTTTTTGAGTAATCGCAATATCTGCCTTGCTGGGCACTGCTACTCCGGAGGGGTGATTGTGTGCCACGATAACAGCCGCAGCATTTTTTAGCAGAGCCAATCTCACCACTTCCCTTGGATGTACGCTCGTAGCATCAATGGTGCCCTGAAACATCTCGCGATACTCCAACAGCTGGTGCCTGGTGTCCAGTAACAGCACTACAAATACTTCACGCTTGAGGTCACGCATCTGTACCGCGAGGTAATCCCTGACATGACTAGGCTTGGTAAAAACAGGCTGATCACTCAACTGCTCTTTAAGATAGCGCGTAGTCAATTCTCTGCAGGCATGCAGCTGGGTATATTTGGCAGGCCCCAACCCTTTACCGGCACAGAACGCATCTTGATCGGCGCTGAGCAGGGGCCCAATACCACCAAACTCATCGAGTAATTTACGCGCGAGATCAATCGCCGTTGTGCCGGGCAGTCCGGTGCGTAAAAATATTGCCAGTAATTCAGAATCAGAAAGTGCGGATGCACCTTTTAATAAAAGCTTCTCTCTGGGTCGTTCTTCCTTCGGCCAGTGGCTTATAGCCATAGTGATTCCTCATTTATCACTACAGAATTCCCGCTCATGATGTTATCTTACAAGCCTTTATTTGGCCTGTCTGGACGATTAATGAGCAGCCTATCAAACAAACAGATAATTCTCGGTGTTACCGGAGGCATTGCCGCCTACAAAAGTGCCGAGGTTGTCAGACGATTGCAGGATCAGGGTGCCGATGTTCGCGTCGTGATGACCCCGGCGGCCAGTGAGTTTATTCGGCCACTCACCATGCAGGCGCTATCCGGACATCCAGTCCATAGCGATTTACTCGATTCAGAAGCCGAAGCCGGCATGGGCCATATTGAACTGGCTCGCTGGGCAGATCTGTTGTTAATTGCCCCCGCAAGTGCTGACTTTATTGCCAATATGGTTCATGGCAAGGCCGACAGTCTGCTGGGCGCCATCCATTTGGCAACGCCGGCCAAAGTAGCCGTGGCCCCAGCCATGAACCAAGCCATGTGGAGTCATCCTGCCAACCTCGCCAATATTGATACCCTGGAACAACGCGGTGTAACTATCATAGGTCCAGACCGAGGTATTCAAGCTTGCGGCGATATTGGCCCCGGCCGAATGGAACAGCCCGATAGCATAGTGAGCAGCGCTGGCAGCCTATTTCAAAATGGTCTTCTGGCAGGAAAAAAAATAGTGATTACTGCTGGCCCAACCAGAGAAGCATTGGATCCGGTCCGCTATATTAGCAATCACAGCTCAGGCAAGATGGGCTTTGCCTTGGCCACTGCCGCCAGGGATGCTGGAGCAGTTGTGACAGTAGTTTCAGGCCCAGTGAGTATTGCTGCGCCGGAGCGCTGCAAGGTTATTTCCGTTGTTTCTGCTCAGGATATGCTCGATGCGTCCTTAGCTACGGTAGCTGATGCTGATATATTTATTGCAGCAGCAGCAGTTGCCGATTATCGCGCCACTACTGTCGCCGACCAAAAAATTAAAAAACAGGGCGACAATATGACGATTAGTCTGGAAAAAAATCCAGATATTGTCAGTGCCGTGGCTCTGGCCAACCCAGATTTATTTGTCGTGGGGTTTGCTGCAGAGACTCAGGACGTAGAAACTTATGCCCGAGACAAATTACAGCGCAAGAACCTAACTGCAATTATCGCCAATGATGTTTCAGGCACGGATGTCGGCTTTAATGCCGATGATAACGAGGTCATCTGGATTGACCGCTCATCTTCAGTGATATTTAGCAAAAGGAGCAAGGCGCAGTTAGCGCGGGATATTATTGAGCATTTAGCTAAGAATCAGGTTAGTTAAGCCAGCCTGAACCCTCAATAATCATCTCAGTTACTGAGCTACTAATTACAGTGAATGTAAAAAGATTTATTTCAGAAATCCGCGAAGACAAGGTTATCGGCCGCAGTCTGTTCGCCGGAATCGCCGTGTTGACCATTGCTTCGGTGGCGCTGTGGCAGCTGGTTATGGTCGATGCCCGCGCCCAAGCAATAAATGTCCACGTCGACCTCAATATGAAAATTGCCGCCAGTCGAGTCGGCACCTACCTTGATAACTATCAGCAGCGGCTCGAAAAACTTGCCAGTCAAGCAGATATCGCCAAGGACCTTGCCGAAATCAACAATGCCGCCCTAGATGAGAGAGAGCTCGAGGCAGCCACAGTCATCACAGATGCTGAATCCATTCTCTTTATAGATCGGGATTTACAGCGCCATAAAGACAGCCTTAGTTTTACCGCCGCTCAGATGGCGCAGTCCTCATTGCGCGGCGAAACGGTCAGCCCCAGAGCAATCAAGATTGATGGTCAGTGGAAAGTACTAATTAGCAAAACATTGCTGTTAGAAGACCCTGCCCCTGAGGCCCGCCCTGCTGGCATTATTTTAATACAGCTGCCCATCACCGGCCTGAGTTTTGCGCTTAGCGCTGTGGATGTGTCTAACGGTAGCTTACTACTTCTGCAGGTAGTCCCGAATAGAAGCAATATTGTCTTGTTGACGCTCGGTGAACCCGCGCTTCAAATAACCGAACCGTTGCCACTGCAAGCTGATCAGATCACATTGTTTGATACGGCAAACCCACTGTGGAAAATTAGTTTCTCTCTGTCCAGTAGTCTGATTGATACTATCGAAGCAGGATTGCCGCCCTTCTGGCTGTTCTTTGCCTGCGCCAACGGCACCATGCTGCTCGTTGTATATTCGCTCGCTAGTTATCGCGCAAGTCGCCGATCATTGATAACCGATATTTTTATTAAAGAGCACAATGCCCTATTTGCTGGGCCCAATAATGAAGATCTTGAATTAATGGCGGAGATTGAAGAGTCACAGTTAGATGCTAGCAAGTCCGAGATGGCCGAGCTTGAAGAATCTTTACTAGACGTCGAAGAGCCGCAATTAGACATCATCGAAGCGCCAGTAGCGTCGCCTGTACCCGAGCCATTTGTCCTGCCGGATCTGGTGTTTCGCGACTACGATATCCGCGGTATTGCCGGCACAGAGGTTACCCCAGAATTTGCCTCAAGGCTTGGCAAAACCATCGGCACTATTATTTTACAAAATGGCCACTCCGCCATTTATATTGGCCGCGATGGCAGGCTCAGCTCTCCAGAACTCGCAGAAGCACTGCAGGCAGGACTATTATCGACAGGTTGCAATGTGATTAATCTGGGTGAAATAACCACCCCAGCACTTAATTTTGCAGTTCATCACTGTGGCCAATCCAGCTGCGGTATCATGACCACAGCCAGTCATAATCCAGCGATTTACAATGGCTTTAAGATCATTATTCAGCGTCAGGTGATCTCGGGCAAAGCTCTGCAACTGTTAAAACCGATGCTTACCGCCGAGGAATTTACCCGTAGTAAAAGTGGGCAGCCGTTCTCTCGAGAGGTTATCTCCCAGTACGTTCGTCATATAGTTCAAAATAGCTCTATTGATCGCTCATTTAGACTGGTTATTGACGCTGGAAACTCAGTTGCCGGTCCGGTCGCACTAAAGCTTTTTGATAGTCTCGGCTGCCTAACTTTTCCCATTAACTGCGATGTCGATGGTTCATTCCCCAACCATGAACCGAATCCCGCCGATGAGAAAAACCTCAAACAGTTAATCTCTAAGGTCAAAGAAGTTAAAGCTGATCTTGGCTTGGCCTTTGATGGCGATGGCGATCGTCTGGTAGTGATTTCAGGTAACGGCCAAATAATCTGGCCAGATCAATTAATGATGATTTTTGCCCGCGATATTTTAAAGCGCAATCCAGGCGCAGATATTGTTTTTGATGTAAAAAGCAGCAAGCGTCTGGCCGAGATAGTGCGTAAGCATTCCGGTCGTCCAGTCATATGTAAAACCGGTCATTCCCATATCAGAAAGGCCGTCCATCACAACAAGGCCCCACTGGGCGGCGAGTTTAGCGGCCATATCTTCTTCAATGATCGCTGGAAAGGGTTTGATGATGGCCTCTACGCTGCGACACGTTTACTTGAGATACTGTGCTCCCAGTGCGATAGTGCTGACAAAACACTAGACCAAATCATTGGCCGCTTTGATAGCAGCAGTTACACCTCAGAAATATTAATTCCGGTGCCAGATGATGAAAAATTTGAGATCATGCAAACACTGCTCTCTGGTTGCCAGTTTGGCGATGCTCAGATTGTCAGTTTAGATGGACTGCGGGCAGAATATCCCTATGGTTGGGGACTGATTAGAGCATCCAATACCTCAGCCAACTTGACCCTGCGCTTCGAAGCAGACGATGATGCCAGTCTGGAACAGGTCAAAAAGGCCTTCCGCAGGGAATTATTACCCTTTATTAACCAAATAGAAGACTTTATCTAACTATGTCACTAAGTCGTAATGAAGCACAGACTACCGCGCAGGTTATCTCCCGTGCGCTTCCCTACATCCAACGTTTCGCCGGCAAAACAGTTGTCGTTAAATATGGCGGCAACGCCATGGTCGACGACCGCCTAAAAGAAAGCTTTGCCCGCGATATCGTGTTGATGAAAGCCGTGGGCATTAATCCCGTGGTGGTGCATGGCGGAGGCCCGCAGATTGGCGAACTGCTCGAGCGCCTAGATATTAAATCAGAGTTTATCGATGGCATGCGTGTGACCGACGGTAAAACCATGGACGTGGTCGAGATGGTACTGGGCGCCACGATCAACAAAGAGATTGTTAATCTAATCAGCAATGCAGGGGGCAAAGCCTTTGGCGTTACCGGTAAGGACGGTCAGCTGATCAAAGCCAAGAAAATGCGTGTGTCGCACAAAACGCCAGAGATGTCAGTACCAGAAATTATCGATATTGGTCATGTTGGCGAAGTAGAATCAATCAATAAATCCGTGATCAACATGCTAGAGCAGGGCGGCTTTATCCCGGTAATTGCGCCCATAGGCGTCGGCCTAGACGGCGAATCCTACAATATTAATGCCGATCTGGTCGCAGGCAAAGTCGCTGAAGTGTTACAGGCAGAAAAGCTGATGCTATTGACTAATGTCTCAGGACTGCAAGATAAAGAGGGCGAGGTTCTAACCGGCCTCAGCGTAGATCGCGTCGACGAATTGATTGCCGACGGCACGATTTATGGGGGCATGCTACCAAAGATTTCCTGCGCCTTAGATGCTGTTAAGTCTGGGGTTCCCTACGCGCACATTATTGATGGCCGGGTCGATCACGCGGTGATGCTAGAAATATTCACCGACGAAGGTGTCGGCACACTAATCACCAATAAAGAACTGACAGGAGCAACCTGATGGCGGGCAAAAGAGGTTCTCGAGCACAGGAAATACTCCAAGCTCTTGCACGCATGCTAGAGACATCCCGTGGCGGACGCATAACAACGGCGGCCCTAGCTGCCGAGCTGGGTGTATCAGAAGCGGCTCTCTATCGGCACTTCCCCAGTAAGACGCGGATGTACGAAGGCCTGATAGAGTTTATTGAAGAAACCATTTTTACGCGGGTACGCACCATCGTCAGTGACGAGCCAGATGCGGTAAACCAGTGCTATCGCATTCTCAGTTTGGTACTCACCTTCTCGGAAAAGAATCCAGGTATCTCACGCATACTCAATGGCGACGCACTGACCGGAGAAACCGGCAGGCTACACGAACGCATCGCCGTGTTTTTTGATCGCTTGGAATCGCAGCTAAAGCAGACATTACGTGAAGCTGAGATTCGCGATGGCCTCAAGCTCAGCGTGCCAGTTTCAGTAGCCGCTAATATTATGCTGGTAAGTGCTGAGGGAAAGATCAGCCAGTTTGTTCGCACTGGCTTTAAGCAGCCACCGACTCAGTTTTGGTCAGAGCAGTGGCAGCTTATTACGGGGCAGATGTTTGCTGATTAAGAATTGACTGCGAGACGGACTCGCCAACCATCTCCATATTGACCGCCTTTTGCAAGATCAGCTCTTTAATATTGTTTTGCAGATGCAGAATGTCGCGAGCAAATAACTTGAGCTTGCGACTTTTTAACATGCTGATTTCATCGACTTTACTAACACTGGATAGCAGGTATTGGTCTGCTCGCACTGATCACACCTCTGGAGTGGCTGGTTCTGTGGCTTGGACGTCTTTAGCACCCGACCTTTTTCATTAATGGCTTCATAGCCATTGGCAGCAGCCTCAAGTGACAGCGTATCACTGGCAAATGGCGAGCCTGCACTGTCCTTATAGCGTTAAAGCTCTTTTGCGGCGACCCAGAGGGTCACCCATCATATAGAAACAATACCGCTTTTATCATACGCCGTACTCGTGGCGATAAGCTTTAATTTCCTCAACCAGTGTTGCCATATCCGACTGAGATTCGAGATAGGTCAAAATATCATCCATATCAATAATGCTAATGACCGCAATGCCAAACTGCTGCTCCACTTCCTGTATTGCTGACTTAGCAGAATTGCCGCGCTCTTTGCGGTCCAGACCTATTACCACCCCCGCTGCCTCAGCGCCCGCCAGCTCAACCATTGCCATCACTTCGCGAATCGCCGTACCAGCCGTAATCACATCATCAATAATGAGGACTCTGCCTTCCAGCGGGGCGCCAACAAGGGTGCCACCCTCACCATGACTTTTTGCCTCTTTTCGATTAAAGCAGTACGGCACATCCATATTGTGGTGCTCGGCTAAAGCGACTGAGGTTGCCGCCGCCAGTGTGATGCCTTTATAGGCTGGGCCAAAAAGCACATCGAATTGCACACCGGATTCAACGATTGCAGCGGCATAACAACGCCCCAAGATAGCTAGGGCGTTACCCTGATAAAATTCTCCCGCATTAAAAAAATGTGGCGAAATACGCCCAGACTTAAGCCTGAACTGACCAAATTTCAGCGCGCCGCTATTGAGCGCATTATCAATAAATTGTGTTTTATAAGTATTCTTCATAGGTCTGATTTACATCTCAGTTAAAATTTCTGCTAACTATTTTTCTGCTTACTGGGCCAGAGCCATATTTTGCACGCGCACCAAATCGGCTATACCGCGCTTGGCTAGATCCAACATCTCATTTAATTCTTCAGCACTAAAAGGCGCAGCCTCAGCAGTCCCCTGCACCTCGATAAAACCACCATCGGCATTCATCACCACATTCATATCTGTCTCTGCATTGGAATCCTCAGCATAATCCAGATCCAGCACTGGAGTACCCTGGTAAACACCCACAGAAACAGAGGCGATCATATTGACCAGCGGATCACCACTGATTGATTTTTTACGCTGCAAATGGCGAATGGCATCGACCAGCGCCACCATGGCGCCAGTGATAGAGGCTGTGCGTGTGCCACCATCAGCCTGAATCACATCACAATCGATGTTGACTGTATGCTCACCAAGTTGCTTAAGGTCTATTGCGGCACGCAAAGAGCGACCAATTAAACGCTGAATTTCCTGGGTGCGACCACTTTGCTTACCCCGTGCCGCCTCGCGACCCATACGGCTATTGGTAGAGCGGGGCAACATACCATACTCTGCCGTCACCCAACCCTCACCTTTACCACGCAAAAACCTTGGCACTCCAGGCTCAACGCTGGCAGTACAAATAACTTTTGTATTACCAAACTCAACCAACACAGATCCCTCGGCGTGACAGGTAAAATCGCGGGTAATCTTTACGGGTCTAAGTTGCTCGGGACGTCGGCCACTGGGTCTGTTCATAATAGGGTTCCTGAAAATGGGGTTGCAAAAAAATTTGCGGAATTGTAGCAAATCTACCACCCAGTTAACCGCCTTTGTTACCATAGCGCTTCATAAATAGTTAGATTGGAAACAAAATATGCCACGCAGTATGACCGCATTTGCTAGAAACACCGTCGATTTCAGCTGGGGTTCAGTCTCCTGTGAGCTGCGCTCGGTAAATCATCGCTTTTTAGAAACCGGCTTTCGTCTACCAGAAACTATGCGTGAAGTTGAAATGCAGCTGCGCGAAATCGCGCGTAAGAAACTGACGCGCGGCAAAGTCGATATAGCGTTACAGATCGCCTTCAATAATAACGATGCTGCGGTAAGTGCAGATATGATGCTGGCCAAGCGCTATATTGATATCGCAGAACAGATGGCTGACGAACTGCAAAACCCAGCACCTATCTCACCGCTAGAGATTATGCGCTGGCCCGGCATTCTTAAAGATCAGGATGTCGAAAGCCAAAGTCTGCACAAGGCAGCTATACAAACCTTTAATGAAACCGTTGATCAGCTGCTTGAAAGCCGCCAGCGCGAGGGTGATAAGCTCGCGGAAATGATTGAACAGCGTCTCAGCGGTGTTGAAACTCAGGTTGCTATCGTGCGTGAAAACCTGCCGGCCATTCTTGAGCATCAGCGCACGCGTCTCAATGAGAAGCTCGAAAGTCTTCGCGCTCAGGTTGATGAAGACAGGTTAGAACAAGAGATGGTTATCATTTCCAATCGCGCCGATGTCGACGAAGAACTCGATCGCCTAGAGGCCCATATTAGCGAAATTCGCCGTGTTCTAAACAGCAGTGAATCCATTGGCCGGCGTCTGGACTTTTTAATGCAAGAATTAAATCGCGAAGCCAATACATTGGGCTCTAAGTCGATTGCTGGTGTTACCACTCAGGCATCCGTAGAGCTCAAAGTACTGATCGAACAGATGCGCGAGCAGATTCAGAATATCGAATAATGCGCACGGTTACCTCTGCACTAATTTTCTGCCTAGCTCTACTGAGTAGCCAGGCATATGCATTTGGTGCCGACGGACATCGCATCGTTAGCAAAATTGCCGAGAATCATTTTAGTGTAAAAACCGCTGTGGCGATTAATGCCATAACCGACGGTCAAGATCTGGCTGAATTATCACTCTGGCCAGACCGAGTTCGCTATCTCCCCGCCTGGGAGCAATCTAAATATTGGCACTACATCAGCATTGATGATCATGAGCCGTTTGCCGGTCTGCGACGCCATAGTGACGGCGATGTGCTCTCGGCGTTGGAATACTTTTACGCAGATCTGCAAAATTTACAGCTGGCCAAAAAACAGCAAATAGAGACGCTGGCCTTCTTTATACATTTTGTCGCAGATATTCATCAGCCACTCCATGTAGGCCGGCGCGATGATCGCGGCGGTAATAAGATAGAAATAAATTGGCTCAAAATGCCTCGGGCTACCAACCTGCATAGAGTTTGGGATAGCCTAATTATTGATACAGAGAATAAAACCCCAAACCAATACAGCCAGATGCTCAATCGGGCAAGCACAGCCGAGATCGCCCAGTGGCAGAACAGTCAGTTTTTAGACTGGGCTCGCGAATCAAAAGCACTGCGCCGCCAAGTGTATAATTTTAGTCCCGCGAACGAGCGCAGGCGTATTCGGATAGGCCCTGACTATATTAGTCGCAATAAGCCGATTATTGAGCGGCGACTACTGATGGCAGGAATTCGGCTGGCCGACAGCCTCAACCGTATTTTCGACCCTGAATACAGTGGGCAGCCATAAACAAAGAAATTTTTTATTACAGCAGACATAGAATCTGGAATAATTAGCCTCTCTTGTTAACCGCGCTGTTTTTTTATGCGCCATTCTTTAAGTAATGGATTAAATCGAACTATGGGCAACGGCACCTTATTTATTATTTCAGCACCCTCAGGTGCAGGTAAAACAAGCTTGGTGAACGAAATCCTTGGCCGCATGGAAAATATTCAAGCGTCAATTTCGCATACCACCAGAGATTGTCGGCCCGGCGAACAAGACGGTATTAACTACCACTTCGTTGACCATGATTCATTTTTGAGCATGATCGGCGAAAATGCCTTTCTCGAACATGCCCAGGTGTTCGGTAATTACTATGGCACCTCAGAGCAATGGGTGAGAGCCACATTGGCGGCAGGGACAGATGTCATTCTAGAAATCGACTGGCAGGGCGCAGAGCAGGTGAGACGCAAGTTTAATGAAAGTAAAAGTATTTTCATTCTGCCACCTTCAAAGAAAGCGCTGCGCGAACGCTTAAATGGCCGCGGTCAGGACGACGCTGATGTTATTGCAAAACGTATCGCCGCTGCGACCGAAGAAATGAGTCACTATGTTGAAGCAGACTATCTGGTAATCAACGACGACTTTGGGGTTGCAATTAGGGAACTCGACGCCATTATTACCGCCACGCGATGCCAACAACCGGTTCAGGGTATTGAAAAATTACTACTGGATTTATTGTCGTAACCCCAGTCTTTAGGTAAACTGGCCGACCGTGCAGTAGTTCGCTGCACCAAATAGAACAAATTATTTAGACTGGCGGAAATAAAATGGCTCGCATTACTGTAGAAGATTGTTTGGATCACGTAGATAACCGTTTCGAATTAGTGATGGTTGGCTCCAAACGTGCACGTCAACTGGCTGTTGAAGGGCGTCCGGCACTGATTGACGAAGAAAATGATAAGCCTACAGTGATTGCCCTGCGTGAAATTGCCCAAGGTCTGGTCACACCAGATATTCTTACCGAAGTTGTGCAAGACTACGAAATCGTTGACGCTGCTGAAGAGACTGCCGAGACTGCCGAGGCTCCCCAAGAGCCAACAGCCTAAAGCTCTACTCAGAAACGGGGGAGGGCCGCAATAAAGTGCTAAATGTACTCACGGATAAACTCTCCTCCTACCTCGAGCCGAAAGAAGTCGCTAGGGTCGAGCGCGCCTACAGATACTCCGAACAATGCCATCGTGGCCAGATGCGCCAGAGTGGCGATCCCTACATTACCCACCCTCTCGCCGTCGCCAATATTTTGGCCGATATGCATATGGATCATGAAAGCCTTATGGCTGCTCTGCTGCATGACGTTATCGAAGATACAGGCGTAACCAAAGGTCAGATTAGTCGTCGCTTTGGACGCACCGTTGCCGAGCTGGTCGATGGCGTTAGTAAACTGACTGAAATCGAATTCGAATCCAAAGCCGAGCAGCAGGCCGAAAGCTTTCAAAAAATGACACTGGCCATGTCGCGGGATATCCGTGTGGTCTTAGTCAAGCTGGCAGATCGGCTGCACAATATGCGGACGTTGGGCGTACTGGCCCCGGCAAAGCGTCGTCGTATCGCCCGCGAAACTCTGGATATTTATGCGCCTATCGCCCAGCGTCTAGGCATCAATGATATTCGTCTAGAGTTTGAAGACATAGGCTTTGCCGCCATGTATCCGCTGCGCCATCGGCGTTTGCGCGAAGCCATGAGAGCCGCTCGAAAAAATCGCAAAGAAATAGTTGCAGAGATCCATCAAGCCATTGAAATGCGCCTGGAAAATGAATCTTTTCCTGCGCTGGTCAAAGGCCGCGAGAAGCATTTGTGGAGTATCTATAAAAAGATGCGCACTAAGAAAAAATCTTTTCGCGACATCATGGATGTATTCGCCTTTCGCCTCGTGGTCGAAAATGCAGATGACTGCTACCGCATACTTGGCATGATGCATAATATTTTCAAGCCTGTGCCAGGTGAGTTTAAAGACTATATAGCCATTCCCAAAGCCAATGGTTATCAGTCACTGCATACAGTGTTAGTGGGCATGCATGGTGTGGTTATCGAAGTACAGATTCGCACCAAAGAAATGGAACGAATGGCCAACTATGGTATTGCCGCGCACTGGGAATACAAAACGGGTAGCCAAAATGTTGATGGCAACCAGCGTCGCGCCAATCGCTGGGTTCAAGGTTTGCTGGAAATGCAGAAGCAGGCCGGCGATTCACTTGAATTTCTTGAGCATGTAAAAGCTGATCTATTTCCCGACGAGGTCTATGTCTTCACCCCCAAGGGCACAATCGTCGAATTGCCCTCTGGTGCTACCGCCGTCGATTTTGCCTATTCAGTGCACACAGGTATTGGTGATAGCTGTATTGCCTGTCGAGTTGATGGTGAGCTAACCCCGTTATCAGAGCAGTTGCAGAGTGGTCAAAAAATCGAAATTATCACTGCCGAGGGTGCACAACCTAACCCCAATTGGCTGAATTTTGTGGTCACGGCAAAAGCGCGTAGTGCGATCCGTCATTTTCTTAAAAACCAGCAGCACGATGAGTCTGTTGACCTGGGTAAAAGGCTGCTGGATCAGGCCCTAGCTCATCTAGGCACACAGTATAACCAGCTGAAAAAATCGCAGATTAAACGGCTGTTAAAAGAAACAGGCGCCTCGACCTTTGAGTATGTGCTCCAGCAGATAGGTCTCGGCAATCGGGTGCCATTTGCGGTGGCAAACTTGCTGGTGCCCGCCAGCAAGCGTGAAGTTGCCGATGGCAAAAAGAATAATACATTGCCAGTGGTTATCGATGCCTCCGATGGCTTGTTACTGCACTACGGGCGCTGTTGCCACCCCATTCCCGGCGACCCAATTCTAGGTCATATCTCACCAGGTAAGGGGTTGGTTATTCACTACGAGTCCTGCCGTAATCTAAAAGAAATACGCTCCAATCCAGAGAAGTGCATGCCATTGACCTGGTCAACGGTGGTGAAGGGAGAATTTCCCGTGGAGATAAAAGTAGAAGTCACCCCAGAGCGTGGCTTTATTGCTGCACTGGCATCGCGAATGACCGAAGAAGATGCCACCATCGAACATATAAGCGTTAACGAAAAGGATTCATTTACCAGTATCGTCGATGTGGTACTCAGCGTTCGCGACCGCATCCACCTCGCCGATATAATGCGTCGCGCCCGCAGTCTCAAACCTGTGCGCCGGATTTATCGAGTCACAAATAAGTAAGCAAGGAAACCATTATGCCCAATAAAGCCATTATCCATACCGACAGCGCTCCGGCCGCTATTGGCACCTATAGTCAGGCGGTAAAGGTCAACAACACCGTTTATTTGTCTGGCCAAATTCCCTTGGATCCAGTCACAATGACACTGGTCGACGGTGATATTGGCGAGCAAATTAATCAGGTCTTTAAAAACCTGCTCGCCGTCTGTGAGGCATCGGGTGGCGATCTAAGCAATATCGTTAAGCTCAATATATTTCTCACCGACCTGAGTCATTTTCCAATCGTAAATGAGATTATGGATCAGCACTTTGTCCAGCCCTATCCGGCACGTGCAGCGATCGGTGTCAGCGAGTTACCCAAGGGCTCCATGGTTGAAATGGATGGTATTCTAGTTATCTAACGTGCTATTTACTCGTCAGCCATCAATGCCAGATAACCCTCTTTATAGCTAGGGAAAATAAACTCATAACCACTGTCCAACAGGCGCTGATTACTGCAGCGCCTGATTGATTTTTGCTCCACGGTCTCATCTGTTAATTCAACCTGCATTTGCGTCGCTAACCAGTTGCGCATCTTATGTTGAGTCACCGGCGCGCAGTCGGTGGCTAGGTACAGCGGCTCAATGGGCCTGTTCTGGGCAAAACGTTCAATCAAATGCGCCAGCACCCCAGCGCAATCCTCACTGTGAATTCTATTGCTCCACTGTTCAGGCTTTGCGGGTCGACCCACACCGGCCTTGATTTGACTGAGCATGCGTGTGCGCCCCGGCCCATAGATACCAGAGAATCTAACAATTGAATGGGCGCAGGGTAAACTCTGTATCTGCTGCTCAGCCTCGAGTAATAACTTGCCAGAAAAACTGGCGGGATTAGTCGGCGACGCCTCATCGACCCAGTCACCCTGATTATTGCCATAGACACTGGTGCTAGATACCCAGATAACCAGCTTTGGCTTGAGCTCAATATTACCAATAGCAGTGGCCAGCGCGGTGGCACCTGCAAGATAAGATTGGCGATAGGCCTGCTCGGTAAATTGATCCGGTGTTAGGGTCACCACCACCACATCGAAGCCTGTACTGAGAATTTCTTCTAGACCCTGAGTATCCGCCATATTGCCGGCGATAGGAGAAATAGCGTCCGGCAGATTTTGCGGATGACGCCTAAGACCAAAACATTGATAGTTCGGCGTTAACCGCGCCCCAGTCCTTTGTCCAATATCACCACAACCTGCTAATAAAACTTTCAATTAGTATTCTCTCTTTAATAAAAATTAGCTATGCTTGCTGCTCAGATAAAGGTCTCTCACTTATGACTCTCACCGAACTTCGCTATATAGTCACCTTGGCTCAGGTTCAGCATTTTGGCCAGGCAGCGGAACGCTGCAATGTCAGCCAGCCGACGCTGAGTATAGCGGTTAAAAAACTCGAAAGTGAGCTAGGTGTCGATCTTTTTGAACGCTCTAAAAGTAGTGTGCGCCTGACGCCCATTGGCCAGAATATTGTTGATCAATCGCAGCGCGTACTTGAAGAGGCGGCGGCCATTAAAGATATTGCCACCGCCGGTAAAGACCAGCTCAGTAGCCCTCTGCATGTCGGCGCAATCTTTACCATTGGCCCTTACCTATTTCCGCATTTTATTCCCGCGCTGCAAAAATCAGCACCTCAGATGCCGCTGATTATTGAAGAGGGGTACACCAGTAGCTTGCGCAAGCGTCTGCGCAGCGGTGAAGTCGATGTCATTGTTGTGGCTCTACCCTTTACCGAGCCCGATGTCGTGGTGCAGCCGCTGTACGATGAACCCTTTGTGCTGTTGATGCCCGAGGGCCATCCTCTAGCTGCGAAAAAAGAAATACAGCACAGTGATTTGGATGGCGAGAATGTGCTCATGATGGGTGAGGGTCATTGCTTTAGGGACCAAGTCATTGAGGCTCTGCCCAATATTAATCAACAGCCAACCACAGCAGCGCCTATTCGCACCATGACCGAAGGCAGCTCCCTGGAAACCCTCTGCTATATGGTCGCATCTGGTCTGGGCATTACCATTCTTCCCCAATCCGCGGCGATTGGCGCTGAATATCGCGGCGCCGCACTCATTACGCGCCCCTTTGCCGGGGCGACTCCGGCTCGTACCACGGCGTTGGCATGGCGTGCTAGCTTCCCACGGCACAAAGCCATAGATGCATTGCGTAATGCTATCTATGACCGCAGCCTGCCTGGGCTCGGTATCCTTAAAAGCTAATGTCAGAGACTTCTCTCGACAGGCGAAGCGTAGGCTCTCTGCATGGAGTGGGCCCACAGCTGGCCACCAAGTTAAAGAAGCTAGGTCTGTATAGTATTCAGGATTTACTCTTTCACCTGCCGCTGCGCTATATCGATCGCACCCAAATTACGCCTATCGGCGGTATTCAGCCGATGACGGAGGTCGTTATTGAAGGGGAAGTCCGCGCCAGCGATGTGGTCTTTGGTCGGCGTCGCAGCCTTGTTTGCCGACTTCAAGATCACACCGGCATAGTGACTCTGCGCTTTTTTCACTTTAATCGCGCTCAACAGGAGCGTTTAAAGCCGGGCACTACATTGCGCTGCTTTGGTGAGGTGCGGCGCGGCAAATCTGGTGTTGAGCTCTATCATCCTGAATATCAATATCTCGATCAGGCCAACCCTCCGCAGCTAGAAGATAAGCTGACGCCGATCTATCCGGCAACCGAGGGGATTACTCAGGGTCGTATACGCGATCTCTGTGGTCAGGCCTTAGATCTACTCAAAGATCACAGCGTCCGCGAATTATTGCCTCAGGGCATTAGCACTGACCTGCACCGTGAACTTGCCTATTCCCTACCCGACGCATTGCGGCTACTGCATAACCCACCGCCAGGCACTGCGCTTAATCTACTGGCTGAAGGCGAGCACCCGGCGCAGCAGCGTTTGGCCGCTGAAGAGTTGATTGCCCATAATTTAAGTTTGCTTAAACTGCGCCAAAAGGTGCAACAGCAGCAGGCGCCCGTGTTGAGCGAAGATAAAACCGCGGCTGCGACATTCTTGGATCAACTGCCCTTCGATCTCACCGCAGCACAGCAGCGAGTGGCAACGGAAATAAGCACCGATATAGGTAGCGCGATCCCAATGCTGCGGCTGGTACAGGGCGATGTGGGTTCCGGTAAAACCGTGGTAGCCGCGCTGGCCGCCGTTCAAGCCATTGCCAATGGGCATCAGGTCGCACTGATGGCACCCACAGAAATTCTCGCCGATCAGCACCGCATTAACTTTGAGCAATGGTTGCGGCCTCTGGGCATTCGCATTGCTTACCTGACCGGCAAGGTCAAAGGCAAGGCGCGCGAGGTCCAACTCCAAGCCATCGCCGATGGAGCGGCCAAAATGGTGATTGGCACCCATGCTCTATTTCAAGAGACAGTAGAATTTAATGATCTCGGCCTCAGTATTATTGATGAACAACATCGTTTTGGCGTGCACCAGCGTCTGGCGCTGCGTAAAAAGGGCTTTAGCCCAGAGGGGCCTAGCTTAAGTGGCCCCGCACCCCACCAGCTGATTATGACCGCAACTCCAATACCGCGAACTCTGGCAATGAGCGCCTATGCGGATCTCGATTGCTCGGTTATTGATGAGCTGCCACCGGGACGCGCACCGGTAGAGACCGTAGTGCTAAGCAATCTGCGCCGCAACGATGTTATCGCGCGCGTGCGCGCCTCATGTAGCAGTGGCCGTCAGGCATATTGGGTCTGTACATTGATTGAAGAATCCGAGGTGTTAGAAGCACAGGCCGCTGAAGTCACCGCGGGCGAACTCCAGCTTATGCTGCCCGAACTCTCTATTGGTTTAATTCACGGACGCCTAAAACCCAGAGAAAAACTCGAGATTATGACCGCTTTTAAAGCCGGTGAGATTAACTTACTAGTAGCCACTACCGTTATTGAAGTAGGCGTAGATGTACCCAATGCCAGTCTGATGATTATTGAAGATTCAGCGCGTCTGGGGCTCTCTCAGCTGCATCAGCTGCGCGGTAGAGTAGGCCGCGGCTCCCTGAGTAGTCACTGTGTTTTGCTCTATAGCCCACCTATTTCAGGCAATGGCAGCGCCCGACTCAAAATTATGCGCGAGACCAACGACGGGTTTAAGATTGCCGAAAAAGATCTCGAGCTACGTGGCCCCGGCGAAGTACTGGGTACCCGCCAAACTGGTGATATGCAGCTGCATATTGCCGACCTGCAGCGCGATGCCCATATGTTGCCGCAGATCAAAAGTCTGGCTCAGGATTTACTCATAAATCACCCGCAAAATGTCGATGCCCTGATAACTCGCTGGCTCGGCCACAGCGAACAATACGCTCAAGCCTGAACACTTAAAATCATACCAAATTTATCTATCTAAATTGTTTCAATTTTATGACAACGCCCTATACTGCGATCTAAATTAGAGGATCGCTATATGGCATTTAGTAACCCCATTTCAAATCTGTTTGGCAAGTCGCCAATCAAACCACTGCAAGAGCATATGTCGCTGGTCGTTAGCTGCGCCGCATTGCTGGAGCCCTTCTTTGAGGCAGTGATTTCCCACAAGTGGACCAAAGCCAGCGATCTCTTCGATAAGATTGCCAATCAAGAGAATCAGGCAGATGATCTGAAAAAGCAATTTCGTCTAAGCATGCCCAGCACGCTATTTATGCCTGTTTCACGCACTGATTTGCTCAGTATCCTCGCCCAGCAAGATGATATTGCCAATATCAGCAAAGATGTTTGCGGCATAGTACTGGGGCGTGAAATGGATATTCCCAGTGCCCTGCAGGCCGACTTTATGGGTTTTGTAAAAAGCACTATCGAAACCAGTGAAAAAGCCCTAAAAGCCATTAATGAGCTGGATGAGCTGTTGGAGACCGGATTTACCGGGCAAGAAGTAAAGTTTGTTAAAAAGTTAATTCGCGAGCTGGATGCTCAGGAACAGAAGGTCGATAAAAAGGAGCGCAAGCTGCGTCACCGCCTGTTCAAGTTAGAAGCTGACATGCCTCCAGTGAATGTCATGTTTATGTACAGCACCATCGACAATATCGGTGCCATCGCAGACACCGCAGAACGTGTAGGCAATCGCCTCGAACTTCTGCTCGCAAAATAATAACTTCTCGGAATAGTCTCCATGGATATTTTTACAACATACGGCACCATTTTAATTATCATGGCCGCGGCCTTCGGCTTCTTTATGGCCTGGGGCGTAGGGGCAAACGATGTCGCCAACGCTATGGGTACCTCCGTAGGTTCCAAAGCCCTGACCATCAAGCAGGCCATTTTAATTGCCATGGTGTTCGAGTTTGCTGGCGCGTATTTAGCCGGCGGTGAAGTCACCTCCACCATCCGCAAAGGCATAGTCGACTCGGGGGTATTTGCCGATAAACCGGATCTCTTGGTTTTTGGTATGCTCTCAGCACTCTTAGCTGCAGGCACCTGGTTAATGCTCGCCAGCTTTATGGGTTGGCCGGTGTCTACCACGCACAGCATTGTCGGCGCCATTGTTGGCTTTGCCGCAGTCGGCGTCTCCAATGACGCAGTAAATTGGGGCAAGGTCAGCACCATCGTTGCTAGCTGGGTGGTCTCACCGGTTATGGCTGGCACCATCTCTTTCGCGATCTTTAGAAGCGTACAGCGCCTCATTCTTATCCACGACAATCCCTTTGAACGCGCCAAGAAATACGCCCCCATGTATATGTTTGCCGTAGGCTTCTTAATGGCCATGGTGACATTACTCAAAGGCCTCAAGCATGTATTTAAAGATGTGGGTATCAAATTATCCTTTGGTGAGAACGCCTTGGTCGCCATAGGCTTTGGTATTTTAGTCGCCATTATAGGTACCTATCTACTCAGTAAAGTGCAGCGCGACGAGAGCAAAGAAGAAGATAATCGTTTTTACAATGTTGAGAAAGTCTTCGCCGTACTGATGATCTTCACCGCCTGTAGCATGGCCTTTGCCCATGGCTCCAATGATGTAGCCAACGCCGTTGGTCCACTGGCCGCCGTTGTTAATGTGGTCAGTTCCGGTGGTGATATTGCCGCTAAAAGCTCTATGCCCAGCTGGATACTGCTGTTAGGTGGTGGTGGTATTGTCTTTGGTCTTGCGACCTATGGCTTTAAAGTGATGGGCACCATTGGCCGCAAAATTACCGAGCTAACCCCAAGCCGTGGCTTTGCTGCCGAACTGGGTGCAGCGGCTACTGTAGTACTGGCCTCAGGCACTGGCCTGCCAATTTCTACCACGCACACATTAGTGGGCGCGGTGTTGGGTGTAGGCATGGCCAGAGGTATTGGCGCAATCAATCTGAGAATGGTGGGCTCTATCTTCCTTTCATGGGTAGTCACACTGCCGGCTGGTGCCGGGCTGTCGATCCTATTCTTCTTTTTCTTTAAGGGTGTGTTCAGCTAAAAGACTGGCTTTTAGAAAGAGCGAAATAGCAAAAAGCCCGACGAATTTAAAATTCGCCGGGCTTTTTTAATCGCTCTGCAGAGGTATCAAAGATTTTTTAGTTGTATTAATAGCGCCAGCGCCTCGGCGGCATTTGCCTGCGGCACAAACACGTGGTCGTGATAGTAACCGGCAATAACATTAGCACTGATCTCATAGGCTGCCAGCTTGCCCGCTATTATCGCAGTTAACCCAACTGACTCTAGACTTGAATGCACCTGTAGACTAATACAGCCAAAAAGCCCCTCATAATTTAATCCAGCGGCATCAGCATGTGCCTGTGTCAGTACCAGCGTGAGTCCCTCTTTCTCTTGAAAACTGGCTATCGGCTGAGCCTCAGCATAGTCACCATAATTAGCATTCGCAGCGGTGCAAAATACATAGGACTCATCGAGCATGATGGGTGCTAAACTTTGCAAAATCGATTTTAGGTCTGTTTCACCCGACATAGTATTAATCCTTTGGCTTTGGTTTCGCAAAGCAAACAAATGGCACGGCAAAAGGCCCGAATAACACAGCCATCCAACCCCAAAATCGAGTATTGGCGCCACGCTCTTTAGCTATTACGTAGCAGACATAGATGCAAAAAATATTAATCGCCACCAGAATATAAGCCGTAATCATTGAGCCAGCTCTTCACGAAAATGGTAGCTGTTAATCGTAAAGCCCTGGGCGAAATAAAACTTATGGGCCTGATCGCGCTGGGTACCAGAGTCAAGATGGAACCATTTACAACCTGCCGCCTGAGCTTCAGCACGAAGCCAGTCAATCATCTGCTGACCAAAGCCCTTTGAGCGTTGCGCCTCGGCAGAGACTAAGTCATCCACATAACAGTGCTTGCCCATAAACAAATTACTGTAAATACGGTACCCAGCTGCCGCCACCACTTCAGCATCATGCTCTATAAAGGCCAGACGAAAACCATCCTTTTCCATAGCACGAACCGTCGCCAAAAAATTGTCTTGTATAAGGTGGGGACGCAACTCAGCCAAAACATAAAAACAGCGTTCTATTTCGCTATCGGTAATTGCTCGGCATGGCATGCGTCACCTCTATTTAGTGTTTCATAGAACCGTATCATCTCATGGCAGCACAGTTGTAAACAATGCTATTAATACCCCCCTGTTTGATCGTATCAGTAATCGCTTAATAGAAGTTCTGTAAATCAGCCCGCTCAAGATAAAGCATTTGGGTCGCATGTAGCTGTGCATTTTCTAATTCGGTTATTTATATTTTGCGAACCTAATAAATCCATTTCATTTTCTCCATTTGAATAGTTTTAAAACGTGTACCGCCGCACACCTCAAACTCACCGCGAGTTATTTTTCAGCCCGACCAGAAATATCAAGCCTCACGTTGGGACTTAATCGTGAAACCTAGCGCATTTTAATATGAGGTGTGGCTGCAAATTAGAGAGCGATCTCTACAGCCTGTAGACGGATGTATATTAAACGTAGACTAAATTATTGGCGGGCGAGCGCAGGATAAAGCAAAGTTGAACCTAGCGCTCAAGAATCCTTACGAGAAATTTTGGCAAGACTATTAGCCCAAGGGCCAGTAGGTTTGGCGGCGGTACTATTATTCTTAATACTTGCGGCAGCGGGCTGGTTAGCAAAAGCAGCGATATAAAGGGCTTCAACCTTGTCTCGAGCCCAAGGCGTTCGACGCAGAAATTTCAGACTGGATTTTACTGATGGATTACTTTTAAAGCAGTTTATATTGATATTGCGCGCCAGATATTCCCAGCCATAGCGCTTCTCAAGGCGCGTCACCACCTGCTCCAGAGTAATTCCATGAAGCGGGTTATTAGGTTGCGGGTCCGGCATAGTTTGTCGCCCTGGCACTCAATATCATTGGAGCAACACTATACATCGATTTTAGCTGGGAGGCTCTTACACAGCACGAGATAGCCGAAGATGCCAGATGATTCCAGTTTTAAAAAGCTGGTGATGTTGATGTAGGAGACTTTATGTATAGATTTCTTTCAGCAGAAATCGACAATGTATGCTTTAAAGGTAGTTATAAATGAGGCAAAAATACTGAATTTCGGTAGTGGTTTACGAGGCGGCTAAGCGCTCTGTTTGGCATTCTGACGAACCCATCTCAAACTCGCGGCAGATCCAGGGGCGGTTGTCATAAATAGTGCACAACATCGTACGACGGTCCACTGCGGAGCACCAGCCGTCCTCTAGGCGGGCCATAGTTTCAGCTCCCCAGCGATCGGTTTTAATGTGCTCTGCTGGCACGCCAGTGTCGGTAATCAGCATGACCTCCAGCTTACAGCAGGCGGCTTTGCAGCTAGAACAGCTAATACTGGCGTCATGCAGGTTTTTCAGATCAATGGTCATCGCCAGAAGTCAGGCGAAATATGAACAGCAGTAATTAGTAATCTCGTGCACCTTCACGCCAAATTTGGCATTGGCGGAAACCTCAAAAGACATACCTCCAGTGATACTGATCCAGTCAGAGGCTTCAGGCAACAATACATCCATCGCGCCAGAGGAGATCTCCATAAGTTCCTGCACATCAGTTCCAAACTCATATTCGCCGGGCAGCATAACCCCGAGAGTCTTCTTAGTGCCATCGGCAAAAATGATTGTTCGGCTGATCACCTGGCCATCAAAATAGACATTGGCTTCTTTGGCGACTGATACATGGGTAAATTCGGACATCGGGGTAATAACCTTTTATAAGTATTTATGGCAGCTGACAAAAGCCTTGAGGAGGAACATCAAGTGCACTGTTGAACTTGCTGGATAGATTCTGAAAGGCCACCAGACCCGTCAGTTCGACGATGGTATCATCATCAAATACAGATTTTAAGCGCTGCATTAAATCATCCGTTACCTGTCGATCGGAATAGGTAATGGCTTCGGCATATTCGAGCGCCAGCCTTTCAGTGGCATTAAAATTATCCGATTGCTGCCACTGTCCAAGTGCCTCTACTTTTTCCATAGAGCCCGCCCGATTAGCCAGTGTCATCGCATTAATATCCACACAAAAGGCGCACCAGTTAATCTGTGATACTCGCACCGTCACCAGAGAGCGCAGAACGGGGTTTAAGGGCGAGTGTCTGCGGTCGAGCACACCATACAAAATAGCCACCGCTGCAAAGAGCTTAGGCACGCGTCCCCAAAGTAAACCCGGATCGAGCACAGCGCCATATTTACGCCGTTGATTCCAAAAGAACGGCCGGAGCCAGAAGGGGTATTTTGCTAAGGGTTTCACTGGAACTCGCATAATGATTTGCCCATACGAAAATAAGATTTTAGCGGCCAACCATGAACCGCGCTTAAAGCGGTAGGCGCACGCCTTCAACGGCTATATTAAAGCCCTTAGACTTTACATAGTTAGTTTCTTCACTGTTTGGATTCAACAATGGGTTGGTATGATTCATATGAATAAACCACACCTTATTGCGCTCCTGTAGCGGCAATTCGCTTAAAGCCTGCATGGTTTCAGTAACCAGTGGATGCGGGACTTTAGACATATCTCGACCCGGCAATTCGCCATCACCATAGAAAGTTGCATCAAGTAAGGCGTAGTCGACCGTTTTAATAATCTGCGCAATATCCGTTTCCCAAATCGACCACTTATTAATATCTGGGATAAACAGCGCCGACTTATTGGCACCCTTAATCACATAGCCCACGGTCTCGGAAAACTCATCGCGGTGAGGCACCAACAAAGGAGTAATAGACACACCGGCAAGCGCCACCGCGCGATTGTGTTGCAGCGGTTTCAGCATGATATTGTTGTATTCAACTAGCTGACGCCAGGGGCCATTGGTGCGCAGATAGGCTTGCATACGAGGCATCGCATACACCGGCACTTGTTGAGCACCCATGGCTTCATGACCAAAAAACATCAGACCCGCATAGTGGCCGATATGAGCATGGGTAAGGAAAACACCATTGAGCACATACTCCGCAGACGGTGCCTCTAGCTCAAGAGTATAGAGTTGCGCGGGAAGATTGGGCGTTGCCTCGAAAAGCGTTTTGGTTTGAGCCACAGAATCGATCAATGCAATAGATGTGGCGCCACGACGCAGTGCAGGATTCTCCCAGCCGGGCATGCAATGGGCCTTATAACAACCAGCCTGCGGGTATCCGGCGTCCTGAGCCACACCTAGTACATAGAGATACGCACCATCAGGTTTTGCGCTTACTGCGCTAGTAATTAGGATTGAGAAAATAAATAGAAGGCGTTTTAGCATCATTGATGAAAACCTCAGCTGCGGGCAGACTCTACTGTGCAGCCTGCAACATAGCGCCCATATTATGATGAATAATACTCACCGCTTTAAGCGGGCGAACCATCACTTTAAATTCAGTAATTAAGCCAGCGTCATTCCAGCTAATCATGTCGACTCCATTGACCTTAACGCCTTGAATCTCAACCTCAAATTCTAAAATAGCCTGACCCTCGCCATGCACTTCGCGCACATAGGTAAAGCTCTCATTGAAAAAAACATCAAATGCCGCACTAAGATATTTACCCGTAATGGCCTTACCGATCTGAGGAGTATGAACCACCGGCGAGTGAAATACTGCGTCTTCATCGAGCAGATTATAGAGGCCTTCCACATCTCGATCTTTAGCCACCTGATGCCAGGTGGTCATAGTGTCTATACTCATAATCCGCTATCCCACCAACATTATAAATTGAACCCACATAATCAACAGCGTGAGAACCGATAATGCAAACACCATAAAGCGGTGCATCACATAGTTGTAACTCACATGGATAATAGTATGCATCAGACGCAAAGCCACATAGAGCCACGCCAAATTGAGCAGCAGCGCATTATTGATCTCTAGGGTAATTACCAACACAGCCAGCAGATAAAATAGCACCGGAACTTCCAATAAATTAGCAAAATTGCGTCCGATCTTTTGCACATAGTCCGGCGGTGTATCGCCCGACAGCAGCACATAGTATTTGGGATTAATCTGTTTGCGGCGAACACTGATAAGTCGGGAGGTGCCAGTGGCGAAGGCCATGATAAAGGTCAGTATAACGAGGCAAAAAACAGGGTAGATAATAGCCATGCTTGTAGTCTCTTGTAATAATTTTAAGAAAGGTGGAACACAGAATTAGTCTGCCCACCAGCAGTGTGATTGTAAAGCTTTAGTCGCCATGGACTGATGCTAGAATAATGGCCAACTTGTCAGAGGACAGTACTCAACTACAGTAAAGCACCACATATTTTCGGCTGGGTATCTACATTGCTGTAATAGAATTCTGCTGGCATAAAAAAGGGCACCTAAGTGCCCTTTTCGCTTAACAAGTATTGCCTAGTTTATTTTAGGATCAAGCTCACCGCTATCATAGCGGCCAGTCATCGCATCTAAACCCAAGGCTCTAATCTTGCTAGCATTGCCTGCCGTGCCAAAGGCCTCATACCGGGCCATCGCAATATCTTTCATCGCGGTTATGGTCTCTTTAAGATAGGAACGCGGATCAAAGGCCGCTGGATTTTCTGCTAGATACCGGCGCACTGCGCCAGTTGATGCCAGACGCAGGTCGGTGTCTATATTGATTTTACGCACGCCGTGTTTGATGCCTTCACAAATTTGTTCGACTGGTACACCGTAGGTCTCGGGTATTTCGCCGCCGTACTGATTGATGATGGCTAACCATTCTTGAGGTACGGATGATGAGCCGTGCATAACAAGGTGAGTGCCGGGAATACGTTTATTAATTTCTTTGATGCGGTCGATGGCGAGAATATCACCAGTCGGTGGGCGGCTAAACTTATAGGCGCCATGGCTGGTGCCACAGGCGATGGCCAGTGCGTCACAGTGAGTTTTGGAGACAAAGTCTGCCGCTTCTTCCGGGTCCGTGAGCATCTGATCATGGGTGAGGATGCCCTCTGCGCCAACGCCATCTTCTTCGCCGGCCTGCCCTGTTTCTAATGAGCCCAGACAACCGAGCTCTCCTTCAACAGAGACACCACAGGCATGAGCCATTTCAACAGTACGCCTAGTAACGTCTACATTATATTCATAACTTGATGGCGTTTTGCCATCTTCCATTAATGAACCGTCCATCATCACCGAAGTAAAGCCAAGTTGAATGGAGCGCTGGCAGATTGCTGGGCTGGTGCCATGATCCTGATGCACACAGACCGGAATATCTGGCCATTCTTCTACCGCGGCTTGAATCAGGTGCCGTAAAAATGGTGCGCCGGCATATTTGCGCGCACCAGCCGAAGCCTGAACGATCACTGGGCTATCGGTCTGTTCAGCGGCCAGCATAATCGCGCGCATCTGTTCTAAATTGTTTACATTAAATGCGGGTACCCCATAATTATGTTCCGCTGCATGATCGAGCAGCTGTCGCAATGATATTAGAGCCATGTCCTTTTCCCTCCGTTAGATCCAATAATTCTTTTAACCATTTGCACGCTGTTCAAGGATTGCAACAGCGGGTAATTCTTTACCTTCAACATATTCTAAAAAGGCGCCTCCGCCTGTTGAAATATAGGAAACTTGCTCAGTGATTGCGTATTTATCCACAGCAGCAAGTGTATCTCCGCCGCCCGCGATTGAAAAACCTGAGCTTTTGGCGATGGCGAGAGCCAGTGTTTTTGTGCCTTCTGCAAATTGATCAAACTCAAAAACACCCACCGGACCATTCCAAATGATAGTGCCCATTGAAGCGATGATAGCGGCCAAATTTTTGGCTGAGTCTGGGCCTATATCAAAAATCATATCGTCATCAGCAACATCGTCCACAGACTTTATCACTGCCTCTGCCGTTTCTGAAAATGCTTTGCCGACCACTACATCGGTTGGCAGTGGGATATTGACCTTTTTCATCAGGGCTTGGGCAGCTGGGATTAGATCCTGTTCACACAATGATTTTCCCACATTCTTGCCCGCGGCTGCTAAAAAGGTATTGGCGATACCACCACCGACAATGAGTTGATCGACTTTGTCGGCCAGTGTTTCTAATACCATTAATTTGGTGGATACTTTTGAGCCACCAACAATAGCGGTTACTGGTGGTGTTGGCGCTGCCAAGGCTTTTTCCAACGCTTCTAGCTCTTTGGCCAAAAGCGGTCCTGCACAGGCAATGGGCGCGTATTTAGCCACACCATGGGTTGAGGCCTGGGCGCGGTGAGATGTGCCAAAGGCGTCCATCACGAAAACATCGCAGAGTTTGGCATAGGCTTTGGCGAGGTTGTCGTCGTTGTTTTTTTCGCCTGGATTAAAGCGTACATTTTCCAGCATGACGATGGCGCCGTCGGCAATGTCTAAGCCATTGGTCCAACTTTGTTCTACTGCTACTGGCTGGCCGAGCAATTCCCCTAAATGCGCTGCGACTGGTTTCATGCTGAAATTATTATCGTACTCCCCTTCGGTGGGGCGTCCTAGGTGGGACATCAGGATAATGCTTGCACCTGCCTCTAGGGCCAACTTAATGGTGGGTAGTGCTGCTTTGATTCTGGCGTCACTGGATACTTTGCCATCTTTGATCGGTACATTGAGATCTTCGCGGATCAGAACGCGTTTTCCTGCTAGTGTTTGGTCAATCATTAACTTGACGGTCATCATAATCCTTAATGCTGGTGAGAGGTCATTACTGGTTGGCTGGCTGGAACCCGTGCCAGCTTAATAAGGTGTCGAGCATTCTGTTGGCGTAACCCCATTCGTTGTCGAACCAAATTAACACTTTGACTAATTTTTGCTGACTTACCCTAGTCTGACTGGCGTCGACAATGCCACTGCGCGGGTCATGGTTAAAGTCACAGGAGGCAAGTGGCTCTTCGGTATAGCCCAACACGCCGTCAAGATTACCATCGGCGGCCTCAGCCAATGCGGCGTTAACGGCAGCTGTATCAACCTTGGTATTTAGCATGATGGATAGATCAATTGCTGAAACATTAACCGTCGGCACACGCATAGCCTGAGCCTGGAAACGTCCCGTAAGTTCTGGCATCAGACGATCAATCCCTAAAGCGAGACCTGTGTCCACGGGTATAATGGATTGCATGGCGGCACGGGTTTTGCGCAGATCGGTGTGGTGATAAGCATCAATCACTGGCTGATCATTCATCGCCGAGTGAATGGTGGTAATGACCCCCCCGTCCACACCAAAGGCATCGTGCAGCACCTTTATGACGGGTACCACGCAGTTGGTTGAGCAGGATGCGGCAGAAACAATGGTTTCATCACCGGTTAAAATTTGTTGATTGATACCGTAGACAATAGTGGCATCGACTGTGGGCTCGGCTGGCTGAGAAAACAGCACCCTCTTAGCGCCACTGCTTATATGTTGCTCGGCGGTCTCACGATCAGTAAATGTTCCACTGCATTCCAGCACTACATCGACCCCGAGTTCACCCCAAGGCAACTGCCATAATTGCTTTTCATGAAGAATATGAATATCGTCGCCATTGACTGTAAGTAAGCCTTCACTATCACTTATAGTGCCAGAGAAACGGCCATGAGTTGAGTCATAGCGGGTTAAATGGGCGATTGTCTTACTGTCGGCGGGCTCGTTAATAGCCACAACCTGCACTCGCTCACGAGCCCCCGACTCATACAGGGCTCGCAAAACCGAGCGGCCTATTCGGCCATAGCCATTAATGGCTATACGAATCATTAGCCTACGGCTTCCATAACGTTAGCGACAACATTATCAACGGTGAAACCAAACTCTTTCATCAGCTGGCCACCAGGTGCTGATTCTCCAAAGGTGCGCATACCTACTACGCGGCCATCGAGGCCCACAAACTTATACCAGTAATCGGCATGCAGTGCCTCCACCGCTACTCGTGCACGAATAGTTGGGGTTAGTACTGAGTCTCGGTAGTCAGCATCCTGAGCTGAGAATATCTCGGCGCAAGGCATTGAAACAACGCGTACCTGGATACCTTGGCCCGCAAGTTCGTCAGCGGCATTAACGGCCAACTCTACTTCTGAACCCGTGGCAATCAAAATGGCTTGCGGTGCTGCGCAATCTTTCAGCACATAACCACCGCGTGCAATGTCGGCGACTTGTTGGGTGGTTCTAGACATTGGTGCCAGACCCTGACGGCTAAATACCAAGGCGGCGGGGCCGTCGCGACGTTCGATCGCACTCTTCCAGCTCACTGCAGATTCGATGGTGTCGCAAGGGCGCCAAGTGTGAAGATTAGGTGTGGAGCGCAGGGCACTTAGCTGCTCAACCGGCTGGTGAGTCGGACCATCTTCTCCAAGACCAATGGAGTCGTGGGTGTATACAAAGATGCTCTGTTGCTTCATCAATGCAGCCATACGCACAGCATTGCGTGCATATTCCATAAACATTAGGAAGGTGGCGCCGTAGTTTATAAAGCCGCCGTGCAGAGCGATACCATTCATCATAGCGCTCATGCCAAATTCACGCACACCGTAATAGATGTAGTTGCCATCGGCATTGTCGGCACTAATATCTTTGGAGCCAGACCAGATAGTCAGGTTGGAGCCGGCGAGGTCCGCGGAACCGCCAAGCAGCTCTGGGAGCATCGGGCCGTAGGCATTAAGACAGTTTTGCGATGCCTTGCGCGAGGCGACCTTTTCCATTTTGTCCTGACATTCCTGAATATAGGCGTCGGCATTGGCACTGAAATCTTCTGGCAGATCACCGCGGGTGCGACGTTCAAATTCTGACGCCAGCTCTGGGTGGGCTGCTCGATAGTCTTCAAGCTGGTCAGCCCAAGCTGTTTGCGCAGCGGTGCCTTTTTCTACACCATTCCAACCTGCGTAATGATCAGCAGGAATCTCAAAGGGCCCGTGAGTCCAACCGAGGGCCTCGCGGGTCAGTGCAACCTCATCGACTCCCAGTGCAGCACCGTGACAGTCTTCTTTACCCTGCTTGTTAGGCGAGCCAAAACCAATAATGGTCTTGCAGCAGATTAAGGTAGGCCTGCCAGTCTCAGCATGGGCAGCATCAATGGCTGCCTTGATTGCCTCACTATCGTGGCCGTCTACGTTGGCTATTACATGCCAGCCGTAAGCTTCAAAGCGCGCTGGCGTGTCGTCGCTAAACCAGCCATCAACTTCACCATCAATGGAGATACCATTGTCATCATAAAATGCGGTGAGCTTACCTAACTTTAAAGTACCTGCCAGTGAGCAAACTTCGTGGGAGATGCCTTCCATCAAGCAGCCATCACCCAGGAAGGTGTAGGTTTGATGATCAACAATATTGTGGCCAGGTCGATTGAACTGGGCCCCCAGAACCTTCTCGGCCAGCGCCATCCCAACGGCGTTACTAATACCCTGACCCAGCGGACCAGTGGTTGTCTCTACGCCAGGCGCATAGCCATATTCTGGGTGGCCCGGAGTTTTAGCATGTAATTGACGGAAGTTTTTAATTTCTTCTATGGGTAAATCGTAGCCGGAGAGGTGCAATAATGAATAGAGGAGCATTGATCCATGGCCGTTTGAGAGTACAAAGCGATCTCGGTTAACCCAGTCTGGATCTGCTGGATTGTGACGCAAATAATCGTTCCACAGCACTTCGGCAATATCTGCCATGCCCATGGGGGCACCGGGATGTCCACTGTTAGCCTGTTGAACAGCATCCATACTGAGGGCACGAATTGCATTAGCAAGGTCTCGACGTGAGGCCATGGATTATCACTCCTGAAACGGGGAAATTGGGAAGCGAGTATTGTCCCCTAGACCGCCCTGTCAGTAAACCGATATTCATTATTTGCACCCTATTTAAAGTACATTGTGAAAACTTGCCAGCGAAGCACCTACCCTATATAAAAATATTTTGATATAAG
>ERZ1048068.230-NODE-230-length-52083-cov-15.264146_pt1 | contig 52083 bp, 59 predicted proteins | sample MGYA00383098_ERZ1048068 | MGnify/ENA primary metagenome ERZ1048068 (study PRJEB29581, sample SAMEA5548368) | metagenome | biome: marine; feature: coastal; material: water | depth 1 m | study: Short-term variability in the microbial, nano- and picoplankton...
GTAAAAAAGCTGGTGCTGGTTTGACGCAGTGCGGTGCTGAGGTTGTAGTCTTCGCTCTGGTGATGCACCACATGGGAACCCCAAAAAAATTGGCGCTCATGACTAATACGATGAAACCAGTAGTAGAAAAAGTCATATACCAATAGCGCGATAAGCCAGTGGCCGGTGATTTGGCTGTCGAACAGATCCAGCGAATAGTCCCGCTCTATTTTGACAAAGACAATGTAGCCAACACTTAAAAAGATAAACTTAGTGGCCACACTGAGCAGTCCAAGACTTAGGCTATTTAGGCTGTCATTGAGCCTGTAGGTATTATTGCCCTTAAGCCAACCCCAGCAGAATTCGAGCACAATAAGCACTAAAAAGACGGGCACGGCATAGGGGACAAAATTCATAACAAACCTTTTTTAATTGCTTTTATTGGTCTGCCTAAATCCTAGCATCTCTAACCACGAGATGCTGTAAATTCAACAAGCTTAACTGTTCAGATTATGCCAACTGCTGATAGGCCTTTTCCATTTTTTTAAGCTTCTTTTTACCTACGCCACCCAGTAGGTCTATCGCGTGACGTAAACGTGCGCGGGACATATCGGCGCCCAGTAGATTCATAGAGTCCATAACCGAGATCGACGCACTGCTGCCGGCAATAGCAATAAATAGCGGTGCGAGGAATGGCTTGAGCTTTATTTCCATGGCATCAGCTATGGCCTTTAGGGCGTTAAAGATATTGTCCCTGTCCCAATGCTGAACAGATTCTAATCGCCACAGGGCGAACTGCAGGGCCTCTATAAGCTGCTCTTCGTCCATGCCCGCAGACTTTAGATCCTCTACTGTAATCGGCAACATGCCTGACACCAGATAATTGCCTAGAGGCGCCAGATCGGAAAAGGTTTCCATACGCTGGCGGGCAAAAGGTAAGAAGGCTTTTAAGGTATCGCGGTTAAGTGCCCATTCATGCAGACGGTCAGCCAGCTGGTCATCGTCTAGCTCTTCGCGTATCCACATGCCATTGAGCCAGCTCAGTTTTTCCACATCAAACACTGGGCCACCCAGCGACACCCGCTGAATATCAAATACCTCTAGCATCTGCTCTAGGGTAAATTTCTCGCGCTCATCGGGCATGGACCATCCCATGCGCCCCAAATAGTTAAGCAGTGCTTCGGGCAAATAGCCCATGCGCTGGTAGTACAGAATACTGGTGGGATTTTTACGCTTGGATAACTTGCTCTTGTCAACATTCCGCAATAATGGCAGGTGGCAGAATACAGGGGTCTCCCAGCCAAAATACTGATATAGCAAAATATGTTTGGGGGCTGAATTAATCCACTCTTCGCCGCGAATCACATGGCTGATTTCCATGAGATGGTCATCGACCACATTGGCTAAATGGTAAGTTGGCATACCATCCGCTTTAAGCAATATCTGGAGATCGATCTGTGCCCAGTCAATGCTAATCTCGCTGCGCAGCATATCGTTAAAGGTGCACTGCCCTTCTCTGGGTACTTTCATGCGCACCACATGTGACTCACCCCTTGCTACGCGCTCGGCGACCTCTGATTCATCCAGATGCATGCAGTGGCCGTCATAGCCAAGCTGCTGTTTGTTTTCCATCTGGGTTTTGCGCAGGTCGTCAAGGCGCTCTGGGGTACAGAAACACCGAAAAGCGTGGCCGTTGTCCAAAAGTTGATCGGCATGCTCACGGTAGATATCAGAGCGCTCGCTTTGACGATAAGGGCCTTTGTCACCGCCATTATCCGGGCCCTCGTCCCAATCTAAACCCAACCAGTGCAGTGCATCGAGAATGGCTTTTTCAGATTCTGGGGTGGATCTAGTCTGATCTGTGTCTTCGATGCGCAATAAAAACTGGCCGCCCTGACTATGGGCAAAGGCCATATTAAACAGAGCAACATAGGCGGTGCCAACATGGGGGTCGCCGGTGGGCGAAGGGGCAATACGGGTACGAATGGTCATCAAGTCATCCACAATTAAACACACAGGTTAGTAATGCCGACATTATACGGGTTCTAAAGCGGCTTCTGTCACTATCTATTGAGCCCCAGTAAAAAAAACCGCGGCCTTTAGAAAATAGTAGCTATCGATAAGGCAATATCAAAAATGGTATGCCAGTCATAGCCATAAACCATGATAAATAACGACTACAGCCCACACCAAGTATTGGTTATGAGAATTTGGTATGTTTTAATGGAGGCGCATAACGAAATAAGCATACCTGCTTTATTTCAGTCATATGCTCAAGCAATACTAGACAGATAGATATCAAGGAGAACAGTATGTCTGAACAAGAAAAATTCTTTGTGGTCGTCAACCCAACGCTTGACGAGCATGTCGCTCTAGACAGAGCCATTATTACCGCGCAGCTGATGACGCCGCGGCCAAAAATTGTTGTCTTTGTAGCCATTGACCATGACAGCGTCGATATGAGCCCCAGCAACGATAATATCTATCGCAACACTGACTGGTTTGATGAGCAGATTCACAGCCGGTTACAGGCGGCTGATCTCGACTATCAAATTGAAATTTCCTGGAGCGACCACTGGCAGAAAGCCATCATGCACTCTGCGCAAAAAGTCGGCGCAACGCGTATTATTATTCGCGCCGGCAAGCCCAAAAGCAGTAGTCGCTTTGGATTTACAGAAAACAAATGGAAACTGTTTAAGCGCGCGTTTTGCCCTGTTTTGCTGGTACGTGATGGTGCAGCGCCAGAGCGTAAAGTCGTTTTGGCCGCGGTCAATTTCCAGGCTATTCGCGATCAGCAGCAACAGCTAAACAGTAATATTCTGGCCCGTGGTAAAGCGTTGGCAGAAAGCTATGGTGCGGAGTTTCATGTGGTTAATGCTTACATCGACTCTATGCTCTACCCCGATCGTGGTCGTCTGGCTAAGGAAACAGGGCTGGATTCAAGCAATATTCATGTTATTCAAGGTTACACTGACGAAGCAATTGCCAAGGTCTCCAAAGATATCAATGCCGATGCGGTGCTTATTGGGACCCTAGGTCAAACTGGTATGATCAAGACCATCCGAGGCAATACCGCCGAGCGTGTTATCTCGGCGCTGGATGTTGATGTCGTGGTTATTAACTCTGAGTATAAAAGTTAGGCTTTAACCCAGCACAGCAAGCAGCAATGCAAAGAGGGAAGAGTCATGCTCTTCCCTTTTTTTGTTTATCGTTCTTGAGTTATCGCAGCTCTCGATAATGGGTGTATGACTATTAAACCGCAAAACAACATTAAAAATGCTGCGCTGCGAATCCGCTCAGAAAGGCGATAAAAACCCAAAGATAGTCCATGCTTAAAAGATAGACTATTTTTTACTCTGACCGCTGTAAAACCCCCTTTCCTACCAGCTATCGCGGCGCGCTCTCAGGGCGGTAAACACCTCTCTATCGGTGCCCGACTCACAGTTGAGCTGGACCCTTATTTCGGTACTGGCAAGACGGAAAAAGGTATTAAACTTGCGCTCATCGCCAATACAGGTGGTTACTGGATTTGCGGGATCCTTATCCTGAGTAGCGCGAGCAAGCCAGCTTTGTGCATCTTGATTGTCAGGCTCAATACTCAGGGTAAAGCGCAAATTGTTTTCCAGATATTTATGGCCCGGATAAATAACGATACTGTCATCAAGACTATGGAACTGTTCGACAATAGTATCGTAAAGCACATCAACATCGCCCCCGCCACGACAGTGACCAACCCCGGCATTAAATAATGTATCGCCGGTAAAGACAGCTTTGGCTATACCCTGCTCCAGCACCAAGAAACACAGATGTGCCATGGTATGGCCCGGGGTATCAAGAACCTTTAATTCAACCGCATTATCGAGGGCGATTAGCTCTCCGGTATTTAATACACGACTAAGTCCGGGGATTTTACCCTCTCCATTGGCATGGGCCCAAACTTCACAACCATGCTGTGCCACCAGTGGCTCGTTGCCCTGAATATGGTCCCAGTGCTCATGGGTGTTAATAATAGCTTTGAGACTGAGACTATTGTCTGCCAGCAGCTGATTGGTGATCACTTCATCCCAGGGATCTATGGCAATAGCACTGCCGTCGCTGAGTTCTAGCAGGTAGGTAAAGTTATCTAAAACACTCTCTGTGTAGACCTGATGGATTTTCATCTCTAACCCCAGTAATTTTTACAGGCAGTTTAAAGCAAGAATCAGGTGGACGACAGAGTATCGAAATCGAAACAGACGAAATCAGGTAGATTGGGAGGAGGTATTTATAACTATTTTTATCTCGCCACGGAGTAAAAATGGTGGGCCGTCCGCGACTCGAACGCGGGACCAGCGGATTAAAAGTCCGATGCTCTACCAACTGAGCTAACGGCCCTCAGAGGAGGTGCGTATCATACTGACCAGCAATCAAAATTCAAGCGTTATTTTGATATCTAGTAGGGTCTTTTACACCGGCTTCAGCGAAACCCTGTGCACGCAGTCGACAACTGTCACATCTGCCGCAAGCAAGGCCTTCTAGACTCGCCTGGTAGCATGAAACCGTCTGACTATAATCTACCCCCAGCGCCATTCCAGCCTGCACTATTTCGCCCTTAGTCATACTGATCAGCGGCGCATGAATAGACAGCTTATTACCCTCTACGCCCGCCTTGGTTGCCAGATTAGCCACAGCCTCAAAGGCACTGATATATTCTGGCCGGCAGTCTGGGTAGCCGGAGTAATCCACGGCATTGACGCCAAGAAAAATATCATTGGCGCCAAGTACTTCGGCCCAGCCCAATGCAATCGATAGAAATACAGTATTGCGTGCCGGCACATAGGTAACAGGGATGCCAAATGTTTCATGCTCTGGGACGTCGATACTGGTATCTGTCAGCGCTGAACCCCCTATGGTGCCGAGATCCAGCTTAACCACTTTGTGGGTATGTACTGTCATTAATTCGGAGATACGTTGCGCGGCGACTAGCTCAGAGCGATGACGCTGACCATAGTCAAAGCTCAGCGTGTAGCAGTCGTAGCCCTGGCTCATGGCGATAGCCACAACAGTGGTTGAGTCGAGTCCTCCGGAGACTAGAATAACGGCTTTTTTAGACATGCTTTTGACCTAGTGACCGGGCTGATCGCCCCAAATAAATTTATGGGTTTGCAGTTGCATCCTAACATTGAGCTTGTCGGCGAGAATCCACTCGGCCAACTGCTTCGGAGCCAGCTCGCCCTGACTGGGCGAAAATAGAATCTCACCGACTTTACCAGCTAACTGCAGTTCGTCCATTTTCAGGCAGCACCAGTTGTAGTCCTGACGATTGCAGATCACAAATTTGATCTCGTCATGAGGTTGCAGATATTCCATATTGGTATACAGATTGCGACTTACCTCCCCTGAACCCGGGGTTTTTAAATCGACAATCTTGTGAACACGCGGGTCAACATCCTGAATTGGCATGGCACCGCTAGTCTCTAGAGACACTCGGTAACCTTGATCACACAGAATCTGAAGCAGCTCAATACACTGGGGCTGTGCCAGCGGTTCGCCGCCAGTAACGGTGACATGTTTCGCTCCGTAGTCTGCGACAGTAGCTAAAATATCACTCAGAGCGATTTTGCTGCCGCCTTCAAACGCATAGGCGGTGTCGCAGTAGCCACAGCGCAGTGGGCAGCCGGTTAGGCGCACAAACACGGTGGGTAGACCCGTGGTGCTAGTTTCGCCCTGCAACGAATGGAAAATTTCAGTAATACGCAATGAGGTGTCGGACATGAGTCTTGTTCTTAGCAAGCGACTAAAAATTAGCCGCTAAAAGTTATTATTCAGATAGCTCTGTGCTTTTTTAGCAGCGCCGCCGGTGCTCAGTGCTGCGATTTCAAGCAGTTCACGCGCGCGTTTATCATCACCCAGCTGGTGATATATCTTACCCAGCTTAAAGCTTGCATCCATGGCTTTGCCATGTGTGGCATGTTGTTCAACAACGGCGGTAAATGCCTGTCGAGCTAGTTCATCCCGCCCCTGCAGCAGATATATCTCGCCCAACCAATAATGGGCATTAGCCACATAGGGACTGGTGGGGAAATCAATAACATGCTGTTTAAAAGCCAGCGCGGCCCCTTCAATATCGCGCTCTTTGAGCAGCAGATCGGAGGCATTATCATAGCTGGCTTTCATCGCGGCTGTATCTGCTGCCACAGCGGTGGCTGGCTCAGCAAGCTGCCCAACGGGTGATGTGAAAGTGGCCTGCACAGCATCTTGACTCGCTACCTGACCTGCGACGGCTGGCTGTGCAACAGTTGCTCCAGCAGTAATCGCACTGAGACGTCTATCGAGATCTAGGTAGTCGTCCATCTGGCGCTGCTTAACCTGCTGCAGCTCATAGGTAAGCTCTTCTACCATACCGCGCAGCATCTGCACCTCTTCTTGCAGTACCTGTGACTGGTAATAACTATTACCTGCCACCTGCACATCGGCAGAGCCGATAACGTTGTCTTCAGAGGGCTGCGCAACTGTTATCGGGCTGCTTAAATCAACCACTGGCGTTGGATTTTGACCAATAGCAGTAACCGAAAAAGAAGACAGTAATAAAACAAGTGCAATGTTTGATTTCATGACGAATTAACTGTTTCCAGGTTTATTCCATATGCAGTAACGGCCGGGATAAATAATGATCCCAGCCGCACTAGTTGTTATCTTTCAGCTCTCTATATAACGCTTTAGCGCATCCAGACCATTAAAGTCTGCGAGTATTACTTCAATTCAACGCGACGGTTCATAGACCAGGCGCTGTCATTGCTGCCATAAGACGCGGCACGCTCTTCACCATAGCTGACCACTTCAATCAAGCCAGCTGAAACGCCCTGCAATACCAAGAACTCCTTAGCTGCATTGGCGCGACGCTCGCCCAGTGCCATGTTGTACTCGCGAGTACCACGTTCATCGGCATGACCTTCGAGACGCACACTGCGTGGATTGTTGTTTAACGAAGCAGCGTGTTCCAACAGAGCAGCACGAGACTCAGGCTTAAGCAGTGCCTTGTCATAGTCAAAGTAAAAAACAGTGTCAGCTGCCATAGCGACTTCTATTGCACTATCGTCAATAACGCTGGTATCAACCTGCCCTGTCTGTACTGAAGTATCTTCAATATCAGTGCTTTCATCCGTAGGGGCTGAGCTACAGCCAGCTAGTGCCATAGATAAAACTATTGCGCTCAAACCAAATTTATTGCGTTGGATCATTGTTAACTCCTGTTAACGTCTTTGGTGAAAAGAATCAGTTAAGTTCGTAATTTGTTAGCGTAAGAATGGCGACCATGCAGGCTCACGCACATCTCCGCTCTTGGCTGGCAGCACATAACGCACGCCAGCATCCAGTGAAACCGCCGCCAATACTCCACGGTCACCCTGTTTAGTAGCGTACATTAACATAGCTCCATTGGGCGCGACAGTAGGAGATTCATCTAATCTTGTCTCTGTGAGTTCAATCAACCTGCCTGTTACAAGGTCAAAAGAGGCTACATGGAAGGTACTAGACGCTCTATGAATCAACGCCAGCGTCCGTCCGTCCGGCGCCAGGCTGGCACGAGCGTTATAATTCCCCCTGAAAGTCAGGCGCTGCGTAGCTTTACTAGCAATATTCAATTTATAAATTTGTGGTGTACCGCCGCGATCAGAGGTGAACAGCAGATGTTTTCCATCTGGCATCCAGGTCGGCTCTGTATCGATGGCGAAGTGGCGCGTCAAACGGGTGAGTTTTTTGCTGAGTAAATCGAGCATATAAATTTCGGGATTGCCGTCTTTACTTAGCACTAGCGCCATCTTTTTACCATCTGGTGACCATGATGGTGCGCCATTCAGGCCTGTAAAGTTGGTTAGCTGCTGCCGAGATGCCGTCACCAGATTCTGGCGAAATATCGCCGGGCGACCGGTTTCAAAGGAAACATAGGCAAGCTCTTTACCATTGGGCGCCCAGGACGGCGACATAATGGGCTCTGGCGACTCCAGCATTAATTTCTCTCTGGCGCCATCAGCATCGGACACATTGAGGCGGTAAACATATTTGCCATTCTCACGATTGGCCGTAACGTAGGCCAAACGAGTTGAAAAAGCGCCGCGAATACCGGTAATTTCCCGATAGATTTTATCGCTAATTAGATGGGCCAAGTCGCGCATCTGACTTTTGGTGCCACTGACGCGATGATTGAACTCAGTCTTCTGTGCAGTAACATTCAACAGACTAAAATCCAGCTGGTAACGGCCTTCGTCTACAGGGATCATTGCCCCTACTACCAAATACTCTGTGCCTAGCATACGCCAGTCGCGGTAATAAACATCCTTAGCTGTGGAGGGGAAAGCTAACATATCGCGACGTGGAATCGCTGAAAAAAGACCACTGCGCTTTAGGTCTGCTTCAACAATACTGCCGATATCCTCTTTAATCTGGATACCATTTAGGGCAATTGGCGACACTGCAACAATCGTCGGCTTATCATTGCCCTGAGTCACTCTAATAACCAACTCACTCCATGCGCTGCTAGACAGTACTAGCAATAGCAACACGCAAATTCTGTTTACCCGACTCAATGTGATTTCTCCATTATTTAAAGGCGCAGATCTTGCGGACTAAAGGCAACATCTACCCGACGAAAGCGCCGCTCAAACATATCCGGCGCCATTTGCTGTAATTCTAAAAACTGCTCTGCCTTAAACGCCGCCTGCTCCACTGAGCGGTCAAAGGCTATGTCTCCACTGGACTGCAGCACTGTGACCCCTACCACACGCCCTGTGGGTACCAGTCGAATTTGGATCACCGTCTCCATATCGCGCCTAGCACTGGGCGGCCTGCTCCAGTTCTCCGACAATCGCTGCTGAATAAGCTGCCGATAGCTATTGGCGATGCGATCATCCTCTTGGGCATTAATCTGCGCCTGTTCCTGGGCCAAGGTTTCAGCAAACTCGGTTTCAATGCGTCTGCGCTCGGCTTCGGCTGCACGCTTTTCTTCCAGCTCTTTAGCTTTTAATGCCTGTTCTTGCTTTTTCTTTAAAGCGGCGGCCTTTTTCTTTTGCGCAGCCCGGCGCTTGTCGGCCTCACGTTTTTTCTTGGCTAGATCAACCTTGGGTTTGGCAGGCGTTTTTGCTGCAGGCTTTTTTTCCTGAGGTTTTTTCTTGGGTGCTAATTCAACCAACGTAGCCTCAATAAATTGCGGCTGCATCATTACGCGTTCAGTCTCTGGCTGCCAGTTCATTAACAGTGCACCTACGACCAATACATGCACTGCAATACTGACTAAAACGGCCATTGCGTAGCTAAGGAAGTTACCCATATCAGCGACTGGGAGGCTCCGTTACAAGCCCTACCGCCGGCGCCCCGGCCAACTGTAATTCACTCATTAAATTTACCACGACACCGTAATCTACCGAGCTGTCACCCCATACCAGTATCGGCGTTTTGGGCTTTTGCCGCAGCACCTTGGCGACTCGATCTTTTATAACAGACAGAGCCTGAGTTTCATTCGCCCCTTTTACATCTATCCAATAACTGCCATCGGCTTTGATGGAAACAATAAACGGTTCTTGGTCTTTGGTATCCATGGGTGCGGAATTGGCGTCTGGCAACTCTACCTTAACGCCCTGCATTAATAGCGGCGCGGTAATCATAAATACCACCAGCAATACCAATGTCACATCAATATAGGGAACCACATTGATCTCGGCGACTAGCTTGCGTTTTGCTTTTCTGTGCTTCACAAATCCGGCCTCAGAATTAAAGCGCTAATTAGCGCGAGTGAACCTGGCGGTGCAGAATGCTCGAAAATTCATCCGAGAAGGTCTCGTAGTTGCCATTAATCACCTCGACCTGCGCCGCATAGCGGTTGTAGGCAATAACCGCAGGAATAGCAGCAAAAAGCCCCATGGCTGTGGCGATCAAGGCTTCGGAGATACCCGGCGCTACAGTGGCCAACGTTGCCTGTTGCACCATGGCCAGTCCACGGAAAGAATTCATAATGCCCCACACCGTACCAAACAGGCCGATATAAGGGCTCACTGAAGCCACACTGGCAAGGAATGGTAGGTTGGTACTGAGTTTTTCCTCCTCACGGGACAGTGCTACGCGCATGGCGCGGTCTGTGCCTTCCATCACGGCGTCTGGGTCTGCTTTATCGGTCTGCGCCAGTCGGTTAAATTCACGAAAACCAGCGCGGAAAACATTTTCAATACCATCCACTGCGCCATCTTCCTGCGCCTGCTCGGTAATTTCATCATAGAGGTTGTTGAGATCAACACCGGACCAAAAGATATCTTCGAACTCTCGAAAGCTGCGCTGAGCAGTATTTAGAAACACTGCGCGCTGTACGATCATAATCCATGACAGTACCGACATTAGAAACAACGTGCCCATCACCAACTGCACCAGCACACTGGCGTTGGTAATAAGCGCTAATATGGATAAGTTTTCTTCATTCACCTGCATAAACTCCAGATTTAGCCAAGTTGGCTGTTTAAGGTTGTAAACATATTTTTCGGCATGCCTTTCGGGCGTTTGGTTTGGGCATCAATGCAGGCGACTTTTATGCTGCCTTCAACAAGCAATTCCTCACCGCGGAAAACCTGCTGGGTCATTTCAAAGGTGACTCTGGCTGCCTTGCTCAGCAATGCAGTCACGATGATTTCATCATCCAATACCGCCGGACTGTGATACTTGAGCGCAACCTCATGAACGACAAATTGCAGGCCATCAAAGAGCGCCGGCTTGTCAAAGCCTAAACTACGCATTAATTCAGTGCGCGCTCTTTCCATAAACTTCAGATAGTTGGCATAGAACACAATGCCGCCAGCATCTGTATCTTCGACATAGACTCGGATCGGCAAGCGGAACTCAATCATCGAGCGCATCCATCTGTTCCTGAAGGCGCTTGGGGCTCTTTAAGCCAAAGTGTTCATAGGCCATACGCGTCGCTATGCGACCTCTGGAGGTGCGCATTAGATAGCCCTGCTGAATAAGATAGGGCTCGAGGACATCTTCAATGGTGCCTCGCTCTTCACTAAGCGCTGCCGCTAGACTATCTACACCCACCGGGCCACCGTCAAATTTTTCCATCAACATAAGCAGTAGACGCCTGTCCATATGATCAAAACCACTTTGATCTACATTGAGCATATTTAACGCGGCATCGGCTATATCTGCAGTGATATTGCCATCACCCTTTACTTCGGCATAGTCGCGCACACGACGCAATAAACGGTTGGCAATCCGCGGTGTACCGCGCGAACGGCAGGCAATCTCTTTGGCACCATCACCATCGATAGCAACCCCTAAAATAGCGGCGGCGCGCGTAACAATGCTGGTGAGGTCGGCAACTGAATAGAATTCCAGACGCTGCACAATACCAAAGCGGTCACGCAGCGGCGATGTCAGCAGCCCTGCTCTAGTGGTCGCACCTACTAATGTAAAAGGGGGTAAATCCAGTTTGATGGAGCGAGCGGCAGGACCCTCACCAATCACAATATCCAATTGGTAATCTTCTAATGCCGGGTAAAGAATCTCTTCGACGACTGGGCTCAGACGATGAATCTCGTCGATAAACAGCACATCTCCGGCTTCAAGGTTAGTCAGCAGCGCCGCGAGATCGCCAGCCTTTTCTAATACTGGGCCAGAGGTGGTTTTAAGGTCGACCTGCATCTCGTTGGCAATAATATGCGCGAGCGTTGTTTTACCTAAGCCTGGAGGGCCAAATACCAATGTGTGATCGAGGGGCTCTGCTCTTCTGCGCGCCGCTTCAATAAAGATATGCAGCTGCTCTTTAACCACTGGCTGCCCGACATAATCAGCCAGTGCAGTAGGCCGAAGAGCGCGGTCAAAACGCTCTTCAGAAACGGAAATATCCGCGGAAATAAGTCGATCGGGTTCTATCATTGGACGCCATCTCAAATTTGCCTATAAGCATACCTTGATGACCTTAAATTATCACTAGCTTTACTCGCACTCTACTTGGACACCATACTCTTGAGTGCAGCCCTGATCAGCTGTTCGGCGCTAGAGATATCATCCGCAGCCGCTCTACTCACCATCTTTGCCGCATCCTGGGGTTTGTAGCCCAGAGCGATCAATGCGCTTTCCGCCTCCTGAGTTAAATCAGGCTGCTTTGCCACGGCGGCGGCAGTCGTGACCTTTGCATCAATATCGCCCACCCGATCACGCATCTCAATCACCAAGCGCTCGGCTGTCTTTTTACCCACCCCCGGCAATTTCACCAGGGTACTGACATCATTATTGTGCACGCATATTGCAAACTCACTGGCTGACATGCCAGAGAGAATAGCCAGGGCCATCTTAGGGCCCACGCCGTTGACCTTGATCAGATGGCGAAACAGCGCGCGTTCTGATAGCTCGGCAAAACCGTATAGCTGCTGTACGTCTTCGCGCACTACAAAATGAGTGTGCAATGTGACCGACTCGCCCGGCTCCGGAACCGCAAAGAAAGTACTCAAAGAGACCAGCACCTCGTAGCCAACACCCTGCACATCGAGCAGTAAATCCGGTGCCTGCTTGTCAATTATCACGCCCTGAAGTCGTCCGATCATGGTCTGGCTTTCTCTGTTATTGAAACGATTGTTCTACTGTTTATTTAAGTCGGCCGCGAGCATAGCCCTTAACACCGGCACCAGCAAAGGCGGTTTGCGCCCCAAGACTGTGGCCATGACAAATAGCAATAGCCAGTGCATCGGCGGCATCTTCGGCCGGCGCCTCAGATAATCTGAGGAGTTGCACAATCATCATCTGCACCTGGGACTTATCGGCGCTACCTGTACCTACCACTGCCAGCTTTACGCTGCGTGCAGAGTATTCACCCACTGGCAGCCCCGCATTGCTTCCTGCGACAATTGCAGCGCCCCGCGCCTGCCCCAACTTAAGCGCGGAGCTTGGATTATGGGCCAAAAAAACCTCTTCGATCGCCATCTGCTCAGGCTGATATTGTTCAATAATCTGGCTGACACCATCGAATATAATTTTCAATCGTTCAGACAGTGATTTTTCCGGTAACCGAATAATACCGCTAGTAACATAGCTGACTTTACTGTCCACAATATCAATTACACCATAGCCGGTGCGCCGTGATCCTGGGTCAATGCCGATTATTCGTGTCATGAAATTGATTGCTTTCCGATTGGTCTGGAAGTGTTGCAATGGATGCATAGAGAGTCAACCTCTTTACGCATGATTTAGCACATCGACCAACTATAGGCCTCGTTGTAAAAGGCCAAACTAAAATGGACCACTCAACGGACCCAATCAGGACTCAAACCATTTAGATCGCCATAAAAAAACCCTCAGAACAGCATTCTGAGGGTTTTTTAAAGCGGTTAATTACCAGAGTAATTAATCTTCTTTTTTGGCCGCAGCTTTTTTAGGTGCAGCTTTAGGCTTTGCCTTGGCTTTAGCTTTGGGTTTAGCCTTGGCTTTAGCTTTTGGCTTTTCCTCTGCCGCCTCTTCGGCTACAGGCGCAGCTTCTTCAGCAGCCGGCGCTTCTTCTGCTGGAGCTTCTTCTGCTGGAGCTTCTTCTACTGGTGCTTCTTCTGCAGGAGCTGCTTCTTCCGCGACTTCAGCAGCGGGTGCCGCTTCTTCAGCTGCCGCTTCTTCTGCAACAGGCGCTGGCTCTTCGGCCGGTACTTCTTCGGCTGCAGCTTCTACAACTTCCTCTACTGCAGGAGCCGCTTCTTCAGCAACTTCTTCAACAACAGGCGCAGCAGCAACCGCTTTAATCAGGCCTTCAGCCAGTAAAATAGCAACTTTTTCATCAGCATTTACCCAGTTTTTGCTGGCGTTCTTAACCCCGTAACGGCCAGAACTCTTTTGGTAAACTGTATATTCTTTAGTCTTCTTTATAACTTTCATCGGTATTTCCTCTTGTGATTACTCGTTTGAGTCTATGTTTCTATCGTTTAATAACTTACTGCTTTTGATACGTAAAATATTATTCACCTACAAATTTTTTAATCTTCTTTCTTGCGTACCCGAATATTCAAATCTCTTAACTGCGTTGAATCCACAACGGAGGGGGCATCAGTTAACAGACAGGCCGCTGACTGGGTTTTCGGGAATGCAATAACATCGCGGATACTGTCGGCTCCCACCATCAACATAATCAGACGATCTAGACCAAAGGCTAAACCACCATGTGGCGGCGCACCGTATTGCAGCGCATCCAGCAAAAAGCCAAACTTTTCCCGTTGCTCATCGGCAGATATCTTTAGCACATCGAATACCGCTGCCTGCATAACCTGATCGTGGATACGAATGGAACCGCCACCCAACTCACAGCCGTTAAGCACCATATCATAGGCTCGCGACAGCGCGGTCGCAGGATTCGCCTGCAACTCTTCGATCGAGCAAGATGGCGCGGTAAATGGATGGTGCAATGGGGTAAGTCCACCATCGGATGTAGTTTCGAACATAGGGAAATCAACAACCCACATTGGTGCCCACTCGCTAGTGTACAGATTTAAGTCTTCGCCGACTTTACAGCGCAGTGCACCCAGGGACTCTGACACTACCTGAGACTTGTCAGCACCAAAGAAGACGATATCGCCATTCTGAGCATCCAGTCGCTGCATGATATTCATGGTCACTTCATCACCGAGAAACTTAATAATCGGTGACTGTAGACCTTCTATCCCTGTCTCAATGGCATTGACCTTGATCCAAGCCAAACCTTTGGCGCCGTAGATACTGACAAACTTGGTGTAGTCATCTATTTGCTTGCGTGATATTTCAGCGCCACCTGGTACTTTGAGTGCAGTGACACGACAGGCGGGATCGTTAGCTGGGCCTGCAAACACTTTAAACTCGATATCCTTAAGTAGATCTTTAATCTCAACTAGCTCAAGGGGAATACGTAAATCTGGCTTATCGGAGCCGTATTTAGCCATCGCATCGGCATAGGTCATACGCGGAAAAGCATCAAATTCAACGCCCATATGCTCGGCAAAAATACCGCGAATCATGGTTTCCGTCGTTGACATAATGTCCTCTTCATCAATAAAAGAGGCTTCTATATCAATCTGGGTGAATTCTGGCTGGCGGTCAGCGCGTAAATCTTCATCGCGAAAACATTTGGCAATCTGATAGTAACGGTCAAAACCTGCAACCATCAACATCTGTTTAAAGAGCTGCGGCGATTGCGGCATGGCAAAGAACTGCCCCGGATGGGTGCGTGATGGAATCAAATAGTCTCTAGCACCCTCGGGAGTAGCGCGAGTCATGATTGGCGTTTCAATATCCAAGAAACCATCATCGACAAGATAATTGCGAATACTGGAGGTAATTTTGGAGCGAAAGCGCAGGCTATTTTGCATCTCGGTGCGACGCAAATCCATATAGCGATACTTGAGCCTTACATCTTCGCCCACAGTGATATGGTCATCGAGCTGAAATGGCGGCGTTATCGCCGAGTTTAAAATCTCTAGCTCGGTACCATAGATTTCAATCTCACCGGTACCCATATTTGGGTTTACCGTTGCCTCACTGCGGGCTCGGACTCTACCTGTCACCTTTAATACATATTCAGAGCGAACCTTATCGGCTTGCTCAAAAAATTGTCCTGCATCAGAATCAAATACTACCTGCACAATGCCTTCACGGTCGCGCAGATCGAGAAAAATAACACCGCCATGATCACGACGACGATCAACCCAACCGCATAGGGTAATCTGCTCATCAATATGGGCGCTTCTAACAAGTCCGCAATAGTTCGTTCGATACATCAGTAATTTATTCCTGCTTTAAAGTTTTATTGCACCCTAAGGTGCGCGTCACTATTTAGTCGGTGCTGTGGATGCGACCTTGCTTGCACTCGCATCTGTTGCACTGCTCTTTCCTTCGCTGAGATTCTTCTTTTTGCCGCTTTTAAAATCGGTCTCGTACCAACCGCTGCCGCTAAGCCTAAAACCCGCCGCTGATATCTGTTTATGCAGCTCGGGCTGGTGGCATTGAGGACAATCCGTCAACGGATCATCACTCATTTTCTGCAACGCTTCGAGCTCGTGTCCACAGGCCTTACAGCGGTACTCATAAATTGGCATAGCGTCCAAACCTTATGCTTGTGGCTGAAAAGCGCAGCATTATACATCAGCCTATGCGGCAGGCGAATGCTAAATAAACCAGTATAAATAGGCTTAGATTAAAAAAATCGCAGAAAAACTGCTTATTCGTGGCACAACAGCAAATCGGCAGCTATAAATAATGTCGAGGCCCTGATGACGGTACCCGTGTTCAATCAGGGTTGGTTTTAACTGGATAACCGAAATCATGAAGGACTACAAAATGGCCGTTAAAGAAGGTACTGCAAAGAAAAAGGCACCAGTGAAGAAAAAAACTGTTGCCAAGAAACCCCTCGCTAAGAAAGCTGCCGTGAAGAAAGCGCCAGCCAAAAAGAAAGTAATCACTAAAAAAGCTGGCGCTAAAAAGGCAGCTACCCCATTCCGCAGGGCTACTGCGATATCCGAGCGTTATAACAAGGTCGAAATAGTCAACGAACTAGCTCTTAACTCGGGCTTAAATCGCAAGCAAATTGACACTGTTCTAGACGAGCTATGTCTACTCGTCCAACGCCATGTAAAAAAACGCGCAGTGGGCGAATTTATTCTCTCCGGCTTGGTCAAGATAACCACAGTGAAAAAGCCAGCCAAAAAAGCGCGCAAGGGCATTAATACATTTACCGGCAAAGAGACTATATTTAAAGCGAAGCCTGCAACCAATGCGGTAAAGGTCTATGCACTTAAAGGCCTCAGAGATATGGCCAACTAGGCTGATTTCTGGCATCCATAGCCGGGTCAGCTGTGTAATATTAGTCGCTGGACTAATAAAAACCCCTGCCTGTCAGGGGTTTTTACTTTAATAGCTCATTGGCTAACTGAGCTTGCAGGCTAGTCTGGATAGCCCTGCTCTTATCTTCGCTGTAACTAGCCGCTGGCGCTGCTCCCCATACGGGTCCGGGCCAGGCAGCATCATCCATAGTTCGAGCAACATGATGCATATGCAACTGCGGCACCTTATTGCCAATCGTTGCGATATTCAGTTTGTCTGGACTAAAAAGGGTCTGCATGGCTTCAGCCAACACACAGGACTCATGCAGTAATTGCTGGCGATCAATGTTATTGAGCTGATAGATCTCTTCAATGCCCTCCCGCTTAGGCACTAGAATAGTCCAGGGATAATTGGCGTCTTTGCTCAAAAGCAGCAAGCAGAGTGGAAAGTCGCCCACCAATAGCGTGTCTGCGGTTAATCTGTCATGTAATTGAAACATCATCCCTCTCTAATTTGGTCTTTACTCTGTACCGCGACCCCTCGGCACCGTAAAATGGATGCTTCGATGTCGATTAACAAATAGTGTAAAAGAAACCATGCGCGCCAGCCAATACCTGATTACCACCAAAAAAGAATCTCCTGCCGATGCCGAGGTGATCAGTCATAAACTGATGCTGCGTGCTGGCATGATCCGCAAAGTCGCCTCCGGGCTTTACTCTTGGCTGCCCATGGGCCTGCGTGTTTTTCGCAAGGTAGAAGCTATAGTTCGTGAAGAGATGGACCGGGCTGGAGCACTGGAATTAATGATGCCTGTGGTTCAACCCGCTGACCTCTGGGAAGAGTCTGGACGCTGGGGACAGTTTGGTCCTGAGCTACTGCGTATTAAAGATCGCCATGATCGTGAATTCTGCCTCGGCCCTACTCATGAGGAAGTGATCACCGATATTATCCGCAATGAAATAAACAGCTACAAACAGCTACCGGCTAATTTCTATCAGATTCAAACTAAGTTTCGCGATGAGAGACGTCCACGCTTTGGGGTAATGCGCACGCGAGAATTCTGCATGAAAGATGCCTACTCTTTTCATAGCAATGCTGAATCTCTGCAGCAGACCTACGATAAAATGTACCAGACTTACTCCAGCATTTTTGAGCGTACCGGCCTAGTGTTCCGTGCAGTGCTGGCCGACACAGGTAGCATTGGCGGCAGCCATTCTCATGAGTTTCATGTGCTTGCAGAGTCTGGCGAAGATGCCATTGTGTTCTCTACAGAAGGCGATTATGCCGCCAATATCGAAAAAGCCGAAGCCATTGCCCCTGCCGGAGATACAACAGCTGCAACTGCCGAGTTGGCCGAGCTGGCCACTCCCGGAGTGCACACTATTAGTGAACTCTGTAAATTTATAGGTGCCGAGGCTCCGCAAACATTAAAAGCACTGATTGTGAGTGCCGAAAACAAAGAAGGTGAGGTCCAGCTGTATGGTTTGATGGTGCGTGGTGATCACGAACTTAATGAAGTCAAAGCCCAGCATGCCTTGGGACTGAGTAGCGAAATCACCTTCGCCACTGAAGCGCAAATTAAAGCCAACTTAAACTGCTCACCAGGTTCACTAGGGCCAGTAGGCCTCAACCTCCCCATGGTAGTTGATCATGCCGCCGCAAAGCTTACCGACTTTGCCTGCGGCGCGAATCGCGACGGCTATCACTTAACAGGAGTTAATTGGGCCCGTGACTGCGGCGAGTTCAGGGTTGCTGATATTCGCAATGTGGTGGCTGGCGATGCGAGCCCAGATGGCAGAGGTGTTCTCGAAATTAAACGCGGTATTGAAGTGGGACATATTTTTCAGCTCGGCACCAAATACAGTGAAGCCATGAAAGCCACAGTGCTAGATGAAAATGGCAAAGAACAATTTATGAGCATGGGCTGTTATGGTATTGGTGTCAGCCGCATAGTGGCCGCTGCTATCGAGCAGAATAATGACGACAATGGCATTATCTGGCCAGACGCGATTGCTCCCTTTCAAATTGCTATTGTGCCGATCAATATGCATAAATCGGACAATGTTAAAGCCACCTGCGAGACATTGTATGAATCACTTAGCGCCGCAGGTTACGAAGTATTATTTATGGACGAAGCCAAGGCGCGACTGGGCGGCATGCTGGCCGATATTGAATTGATCGGTATTCCTCACCGCATTGTGATTGGTGATCGCGGCCTAGAGAGCGGCACCGTCGAATATCGCAATCGTCGTGAACCGGAAAACCAACATATAGTTATGGATAAACTAAATGACTTTATTGCGGAAAACGTTTTTAAATAATTTGCTAATTTTACAAAGCGCCATCATTGCCCTACTACTTATGTGAGCGGGCAATCGGGTTTTTGCCTTTGGAATACCGATCTAGACCTGACCTTCGCGCTCAAAAAAGCTGCCGCGGATGCCGATAGTTTTGACAATGCCTGCGATGCCGAGGTGTGGCTTGTCTCCAAAGATCCCTCCCTTGCTGAGATTGTTCTCGCCCTAATACAGATCGAAAGCCATTTTGATCAATATGCATTGTCCTCCGCAGGTGCCCAGGGCATAATGCAGATAATGCCCTTTTGGAAACAAGAGATTGGCCGTCCCGATGATAACCTGAACCACACCCCAACTAATCTCCGCTATGGCTGTAACAGCCTTAAATATTATTTCAATAAAGAAAGAAGTAGCATCATAAAATCTAATGGCGCCAGTTCCACCACCAGAGGTTTAGTGCCCCTCTCCTTTAGGTTCTGCTAGAATCCTTACTTTAAACGGCTTAAAGAGAGGGAGTAATGATGTCAAAAAATATCGAGCAATCTCCAGCGCAGTTTCGCCAATTAATTCGCACTGGCGAGCACAGCGGCAACACCTCAGGTTTTTGTCAGGGTTTCGTGCAGTGCAATCTAGTGATTTTACCGGCCTCCGATGCCGCCGATTTTTTAAAATTTTGTGAAGCCAATCCCAAGCCCTGTCCTCTAATCGCTATGTCACAACCCGGTGAGAGCAGTATTGCAGAACTCGGAGTGGACCTAGATATTCGTACCGATATCCCCAGTTATAAAATTTTTGAAAACGGCATCGTGACCAGCGAGGTAAATGATATCTCGGCACTGTGGCGCGATGATCTGGTGGCCTTCTTGCTCGGTTGCTCATTCTCCTTTGAAGAAGCATTAATTGCCGATGAGCTCGAAGTACGCAACGTAACAGAAGCGGTCAACGTACCCATGTATATCACCAATATCGACTGTACCCCAGCCGGTCCCTTTAATGGAAAAATGGTGGTCAGCATGCGCCCCTTTGCCCCGACTGAAGCTCTGCGCGCTGCGGAGATATGTGCGCGCTTTCCCTCAGTCCATGGCGAACCGATTCATTATGCCAATCCGCAGGATATTGGTATTGTAGATATCAATCAGCCTGACTATGGCGATGCAGTAACAATTAAGGACGGCGAACACCCGCTATTTTGGGCCTGCGGTGTAACACCTCAGGTCGCATTGGAAGCAGCAAAACTTCCTTTCTGCATTACTCATAGTCCGGGTTGTATGCTGGTAACGGATATGAAAAATAGTGACCTTGCGCTGGCCTGAGTCATCCTGAACGCAGTGAAGGACCTGTCGATTATTTGCACAGAATCAAAATATTAAAAAGATAACCTTTAAGGAAGCAACATGTCATTACTATTAAATTGCGATCTCGGCGAAAGCTTCGGCGCCTGGAAAATGGGCCTCGATGATCAGGTAATGCCATTTATAGACCAGGCCAATATTGCCTGTGGTTTTCACGCTGGCGATCCGATCGTAATGAAGAAAACACTGCTTTCTGCCAAAAGCCACAATGTCGTGATTGGCGCTCACCCCAGCTACCCAGATCTCGCCGGTTTTGGTCGTCGCTCAATGAATCTGCCCGCAGTAGAAATTATCGCCATTGTGCAGTACCAAATTGCTGCTCTGGCTGGTATGGCAGAAAATATTGATATGCCAATCACCTATGTTAAACCTCATGGCGCTCTATACAACGACATGATGGCCAACGGTCATATTCGCAGCGCGGTTATGGAGGCCATTGCAGGATCGCATCTACCTCTGGCATTTATGTTACAGGCAACTCCAGATGCAGAAACCCATCGTCAAGAAGCCGAGATGTTTGGTCTTGAGCTGATATTTGAAGCCTTTGCCGATCGCTGCTATGACGACAATGGCGTGCTGCTGTCGAGAGCCAAAGAAGGCGCCGTGCACAGCAGGAAGAAGATGCTCGCTCAGGTGAGTCAGTTAAAAAATGATGGCAGTGTCACCACTATTAGTGGCCATAGATTGGAACTGCAAGCAGATTCACTCTGTGTGCATGGCGACAATATCGACGGCATCAATGCGATCCAAGAAATTCGTCAACTGATTAACCTATGAGTAACCAACAACACAGTATCTCCATTGCCGGAGAGAACTCACTAATTGTTTATTTTGGCGATAAGCCAACTGCTGCCATCGCCTCACAGATCGCCCAAACTGCCCATCAGCTGCGCGAAACTATTGGCCAAGTATTGGTTGATCTAGTGCCATCCTATGGCTCACTACTGGTGATTTATAATCCATCGCAAACCGATCACCATGCTGTACGTGCCGCTATTCGCCAAGCACTCAGCAATCTAACCACTGAAGACAATCAGGTAGAGGGCAGATTAGTTAGCCTGCCCGTTTATTACAGCGCCGAATCTGGACCCGACTTACAGGCGCTAGCAGATGGAGCCCGGCTAACCACAGAGCAAGTTATTGCCATTCATCAGGAAACTGAATATAGGGTCTATGCCATAGGTTTTGCTCCGGGTTTTGCTTACCTTGGTGAAGTAGATCCACGCATCGCCGCACCTAGATTAGCTACCCCAAGAACCAAGGTGCCCCGCGGCGCCGTGGCCATTGCCGATCGACAAACTGCTGTCTATCCAGCCCAGTCCCCCGGCGGTTGGAATCTAATTGGCCTCTGTCCCGAGCTTATGTTTGACCCTAATGCCAGTCCGAGCATGCCGGTGCAAGTCGGTGATCGCGTGCGCTTTACCGCTATAGATAAACATCGCTTTTTAGAGCTGGGCGGCGAACTATGAGCGGCCTAAAGGTTATTCAGCCGGGTATTTTTAGCCTGCCACAAGACAGCGGGCGCTTTGGCCTACATGGTATCGGTCTAACAACTGGTGGTCCCATGGATAGCGATGCCTTTCGTTGGGCCAACCGTCTCTGTGGTAATGTTCAGTCAGCAACCGTTATTGAGGTGACGGTCGGCGGTCTGATACTAGAGTCATCGATTAAAACCACAATCGCAGTGACCGGCGCCAATATTCCCCTAACGATCAATAAAAAGCCTGCCGCTCTATGGCAGAGTCATGGAATAAATCCGGGTGATCGCATTGAACTTGGATTTGCTATCGCCGGCAGTCGAGGCTACCTTGCCGTGGCCGGTGGTTTTCAGATAGAGCCCATTTTTAATAGCGTATCCACAGTTCATCGCGAAGGGTTGGGCGGGCTAACTCAGGATGGCGCACCATTGCAGGCAGGCCAAATTTTACCCTGCCAAGCTTTGGAGCATCACTTGGTTCCTGTGTCTGTGCCCAAACAACGACTACCGGATTATGCTGATAATCAGGCGCGGTTAAGAGTGATTTTAGGCTATCAGCAAGATGCCTTTAGCAAAGTGCAAAAACAGCTATTTTTTACCTCGGAATATACCGTCACCGAGAGCAGCGACCGTATGGGCTATCGCCTTAAGGGTGCCAATATAGCGCCGAGTATCGACGGTATTCTCTCTGAAGGCATATGCTTAGGCGCCATTCAGGTGCCCGCAGATGGCCAACCCATTATCTTATTAAATGACCGTCAAACCATTGGCGGCTATCCCAAATTGGGCTCGGTGCTATCCTTAGATCTCGGCAAACTGGCGCAACTTATGCCAGGGGGAAAAATACAGTTTGAGGCTATCAGCTTGGAACAGGCACATAATTTACTTGCGTTAGATGAGCAGCGATTTAATACCAGCCAGCTTGAGCCAGCAGTGCAATGAGTCATCTGGTCATTAGTCAGCAGATCGAAGATTTGCTCACCGCACGAAATCCGCGCGATATGCAAACGCTGCAAGCAGCACTGACACCAGGCTATTATTATCGCGCTGCACAGATGCTGCAAAATATCAGCGGCCATGTATTAATTGGCACTGGCTTTCCAGTTAATAATACCTACGAGACCGATGGCCCGGTAGGGGCCATTGCTCTGTACCAAGCCATAGAGTCTCTTGGAGCAACGCCAATATTAGTGTGCGGCGCACCACTGGCCGACGCCATAAGCGATGGTTATCATGTACATAAGATCACTGTCGGTGAACCTGAAACCAGTGCTCGCGAAGCACAGCTGGTTTTAGACAAATATCAGCCGACCCTAGTCATTTCAATTGAACGCCCCGGCATGGCAGCCGACGGACATTACTACAATATGCGCGGCGAAAATATCAGTGCCCGCTGTGCCAGCTTCGATTACTTTCTTACTCTAGCCAACTGCCCAACCATTGCCATAGGTGATGGCGGCAATGAAATTGGTATGGGCAATGTTGCAAATACACTGACAGGTCTGAATATAAACCCCTCAGCCACCTGCTGTGATGAGCTGTTGATTGCCGATGTTTCCAACTGGGCAGCCCATGGATTACTCGCAATGCTATCCATTATCTCAGGGAAAGATATGCTTGCCCATTGGGATAATTTGGCCGTTCTAACCTACCTCTCCGAGCGTGGCAGTGTCGATGGTGTCACCAGAGAAAATACATTGACCGAGGATGGATTAAGCGCTGATATTAGCGAAAAACTCATCAATGACCTGAGAAAAATAGTGAAAAATCGATAGCAGCAGGAAATTATTTTAATATTAAAATAATTAGCAGGAATTTCTGTTAAAAATAGCTAAAAAGCAATGCTTATTAGGTTAATTTGCTTTGCGTATAAAGCACCTCACTGATACCATTTTTTAAACATTATCAAGGCAATAATATGAGCATTGCATTTTTAGATGGCGCCTACCTGCCATTGGAAGAAGCCAAAATATCCCCGCTGGATAGAGGATTTCTATTTGGCGATGGTATCTATGAAGTAGTGCCCTCTTACGCAGGAAATATGGTTGGCTTTGCCCCACATATTGCCCGAATGAAAAGTGGTTTGGCCGCTGTAGGTATCAATCTCGATTGGTCTGAAGCTGATTGGGCGGATCTATGCAATCACCTCATTAAGGAAAATGGCGCCGGCAATTTAGGGATCTATCTGCATGTTAGCCGCGGCGCAGACACCAAGCGTTTTCATGGCTTTCCTGAAAATATTGCACCTACAGTATTCGCCTTTGCTTTTGAGATTGCACCACCGCCAGTTGCCGATAAGGCATTAGCCAATAGCTATAAGGTTTCTACCGACAGAGATCTGCGCTGGGAGCGCTGCCATATCAAATCTACAGCACTGCTTGGCAATGTACTGCATTTTCAGCAAGGGTATAAACAGGGCCATGGCGAAACACTGCTATTTAATGCTAACAATGAACTCACGGAAGCCAGTGCCTGCAATGCCTTTATTGTGAAAGATGGCATAGTCAGTACTCCACCATTGGACAATCAATTGCTGCCCGGTATTACACGGCATATTGTGCTGGATGTATTGCGTCAGGACGGCTCTATTCCCGTCGAAGAACGTACTGTGACCATGGATGAAGTAACCAGTGCCGATGAAGTTTGGATCACCAGCTCCTCCAAGGAAATTGCTCCGGTTATAGAAATCGACGGCGTTGCGGTTGGCAATGGTGAAGTGGGCGATGTATGGCTTGCCGCTCAAGCTCTATATACCGCGGGTAAGTTTAACTACTAAAGATACCGATTAGGTAAGCAAACATGTCCAGACCGACCAAGGCGATTATTGATCTGCAGGCACTGCGCCATAACTTTATGTTGGCGCAGTCTTTAGCGCCGCAGTCTAAAACCATGCCGATGGTAAAAGCCAATGCCTATGGCCACGGCGCTATTGAAGTGGCCGGTGCGCTAGCCGATATTGCTCCAGCTTTTGGCGTCGCCAGTGTTGAGGAGGCCATAGAGCTTCGTCAAAACGGTATTGAACAACCTATCCTACTTCTAGAGGGCACCTTTAGCACTGATGAAGTTGATCTAGCGGCTCAACACAATTTTTGGCTAATAGTGGAAAATAGACCCCAAGTCGAGGCTATTTTAAACGCTAGCCTGGCTCGAAAAGTGAATGTCTGGCTAGGAGTAGACACTGGTATGCACCGCCTCGGCTTCCAACCTGATGAAATTCACACAGCCTATGATGAACTGTGCAGTAGTCATAATGTCAGTGATGAAATTGTTGTTACCAGCCATTTTGCCTGCGCCGACAATCTCGATAATCATGCCACATTACAGCAAATTAAAACCTTTGACCTGCACCTGCCAGCGACAAAAAATACGTTGCTAACGAGCCTGGCTAACTCTGCCGCAATTCTTGGCTGGCCTCAGGCACACAGAGACTGGCAGCGACCCGGCTATATGCTTTATGGCAATAGCCCCTTTGCTCAGCCTCAGGAAAATGCCGACCAACTTAAGCCCGTTATGCGACTTGAGTCTGCGATTATCTCCGTCCGTACCATTAGCGCCGGTGAACCAGTTGGCTATACTGCCAACTGGACTGCCGAGCGAGACTCCACTATTGCGACAGTGACTGTGGGCTATGGTGATGGATATCCACGCCAGGCGCCAAATGGCACGCCAGTGCTAATCAATGGCGTACGCTGCCCACTGGTAGGACGAGTCTCCATGGATATGATTACCGTTGATGTAACGGATCTAGATGCAGTCGCCATTGGTGATAGAGCAGTGCTCTGGGGTCCTGAATTACCGGTAAATGAAATCGCTGAAGTCTGCGGTACGATCGGCTATGAGTTATTCACTCGAATGCCCGCCAGAGTACCAAGAGTTTATCGCTAGAGACTGGAACCGGATGTATTAGCGCCTCTAGACAATGAAACCAAGCGCCGTTACCGGCTTCACATTTTCAATCCCTACAATAGGTGTGGGTCTGACTAATACTCTCTGAGGATGGCCCATATTAGAAAATAATCTCCCTTCGCAGATAAGCTCTCTTAAACGGTGACGACTGCTCTTAGGCTGAGAGAGGAGCGAGCAGAAACTAACTCGCCTCAGCATAGCGACAAATTATCTCAATAAAATCTGCACCATACTTTTCCATCTTGCTATCACCCACCCCACCAATCATCAGAAACTCAGAGGCCGACATAGGCATCACATCGATCATTTCTTTTAATGTCGCATCGTGAAAAATAACATAGGGCGGAACATTGTGTTCCTCCGCAAGATACTTCCTACACTCCCGCAACTCTTCCCATAACTCCTGATCTTCTGGCCGTATTTGAGTTTTCCTCGACGCCCTAGAACCGCTCTTTTTAGTAGATGGTGCTTTGATATCCTCTTTGCGCAAATGCAGTGACTGTTCGCCTTTTAATACCGGCCGACAGATATCTGTCAGCTGCAATGCGCTGAAACCCTCAAGATCAACCCGCAATAAACCACGCACCACTAACTGGCGAATCACAGAGCGCCATTGCGCCTCATGAATATCACTGCCAATACCAAAAGTACTTAGTTGCTGATGCCCATATTGCAGAACTTTTTCATTCTCTTTTCCCTGAAGCACATCCATAACATGGACCACACCAAAACGCTGACCAGTGCGATAAATGCAAGACAGCACCTTCTGCGCTGCCTCAGTAGCGTCCCAAGTTTCTGGCGGCAGCTGACAGTTATCGCAGTTACCACATTGATTGGGCGCTTCATCGGCAAAGTAACTCAACAACACTTTTCGGCGACAGCTAGTCACTTCACAGAGACCCAGCATGGCATCGAGTTTATGACGTTCGGCGCGCTTATGTTGCTCGGAGCCGCCGGAGCCCTGTGCCATCTGTTGCAGTCGCACCACATCCTGCAAACCATAAACCATCCAGGCATCGGCGGGCTGACCATCACGCCCTGCTCTACCTGTTTCCTGATAATAGGCTTCGATACTTTTGGGTAAATCCAGGTGCGCCACAAAGCGCACATCGGGTTTGTCTATACCCATACCAAAGGCAATAGTGGCCACAATAATCACGCCGTCTTCACGCAAAAATCTACTCTGATGAGTCTGCCTAAGCTGGGCCGACAAACCCGCATGGTAAGGCAATGCATTAAAGCCCTGCTGACTTAACCAAGCTGCGGTATCTTCAACCTTTTTGCGTGATAGGCAGTACACAATGCCCGCTTCATTTTTTCGCTGCTGTAAAAAAGCCAACAGCTGTTTTTTAGGCGTAGTTTTATTGGCAATAGCATAGCGAATATTAGGACGGTCAAATCCACTGATATAAGAATTGGCATCTGTGAGTGACAGCCGTTCAATAATCTCTTTGCGGGTGCGAATATCTGCCGTAGCGGTCAAAGCAATGCGTGGTGTCGAGGGAAACCGATCATTGAGCAAGCTTAACGACAGATAATCCGAACGGAAGTCATGGCCCCACTGAGAAACACAGTGTGCCTCATCAATAGCAAATAACGCCAGCTGACAACGGCTTAAGAGGTCTAGCGTATAGGACTGAATCAGCCGCTCTGGGGCTATATAGAGTAAATCCAGCTGCCCTGATAATAGCTCCTGCTCAATCAAATTTTGTTCACTATGAGACAAGCTGGAGTTTAGAAAAGCGGCTTTGACACCAAGCTGCTGCATGGCATCAACCTGATCCTGCATCAGTGCGATTAGCGGCGAAATAATAATTCCAACACCCTCGCGCAACAATGAGGGAATCTGATAGCAAATTGATTTACCACCACCGGTGGGCATCAGTACCAGCGCATTATTGCCAGCACTCACATGCTCAATAATCTCTGCCTGATGACCACGAAAACTCTCATAACCGTACAGGCTGTTTAGAATCTCCAGCGCATTTTGCGTCATATTTGTTTACTAGTAATATTGAATCGGCAGAATTGGAACCGCTGCCCTTTTGGATCGAGCGGGCATTGTATAGCCACAGCAACACTGCCGCCAACCACTGAGTTGATGCAATTTTGCTCAAAGAGAACTATGCCCAGATATACCTCTACCCATGGAGTCGACCGCCAGGGTGTGAGGTGGGCTTGTGTGGCACGAGCTGAGATGGACATAAAAAAGGGCCCGCAATGGCGAGCCCTTTTTACAACCAGATAAGGATCACCCGTTAGACAAAATAACCTTACCCTTGGCTCGACGTTCAGAGATAGACTCAAACGCCGCCTTATAATCGTCCAGCGAATACACCTCGGTCACCAGAGGTGAGAACTGGCCACCATCAATCATCTCAATCAACTCATCAAAGTTTTGACGAGACTCCATCGGGAATCTCGCTGCCCAAGCACCCCAGAACACACCAACTAACGATGCTCCTTTAAGCAACATCAGGTTAAGCGGTATAGCTGGAATTGGACCAGAGGCAAAACCAATCACCAAAAAACGACCATCCCAAGCAATTGCCCTGAACGCCTGCTCAGAGAAATCACCACCAACCGGATCATAGATAACATCTGCACCCTTACCGCCGGTCAGTTCCTTCACTTTATCTTTAAGGTTTTCTTCAGAATAATTAATGCGCAAATCAGCACCAGCTTCACAGGCAAAATCTAACTTCTCTTCCGAACTCGCTGCCGCAATAACCTTCGCACCCATCGCCTTGGCAATCTGGATAGTCGCAATACCCACGCCACCAGCAGCACCCAGAACCAGCAGTGTCTCGCCGGGCTGAATCTTCGCCTGCTGTTTTAGCGCGTAGTAAGAGGTACCGTAAGTAATCGCAAAACCCGCCGCCTGCTCAAAAGACATCGTCTCGCCCATACCGAAAGAGCCGTGCTCTGAGGCAACACACTGCTCAGAAAACCCACCAACCTGCAGCGTCGAAATAACCTTGTCGCCGACCTTATGGCTAGTAACACCCTCGCCTACAGCAGTCACAATACCGGCAACTTCTGCACCCGGCACAAAGGGTAACTCTGGCTTAAACTGATACTTGCCCTGAACCGTTAAGATATCTGGGAAATTAACGCCAGCGGCTTTAATATCTACCAGAATCTCACCTTTACCTGGGCTGGGTGCTGGGCGCTCTTCAAGCGATAAATTTTCGGCAGGTCCAAACTCATTACAGACTAACGCTTTCATAATCTCGTCCTAATTAATTATTGTTTTTTATATATTCAACGGCCTTGGCAACAAACTTAGTGGTCTGTTGGAAACCGCCAACTAGTATCTGCTCACCCTCTGAGTTATCAATCGCATCAATCTGCGCCCGCACATTTTCTGCAGTCTGCTCTTCAGGTGGCAGATAAATACCATCGGTCTCATAGATATGGGTGCGCGCATAACCGCCGGCACCAGCACAGAGAATACTGCGATTTGGGGCCGCTTCATCACAGAGGGTTAACAGGCCAGCGGTTACCGATTCAACCGTCATAATATCCGACTGCTCATCAGTAACCAGGCCTTTAACCATACGAGTACCAGCTGTCGGCGACAGGCAGTTAACCTTAATGTTGTGCTTTTCACCCTCAATACAAAGAGTATTCATCAATCCAACCACAGCCATTTTTGCCGCGCCATAATTCGCCTGACCAAAGTTGCCGTACATGCCACTTGAAGAGGTGGTCATCACAATACGACCATACCCCTGCTCACGCATTAGCGCCCACACTACCTTGGAGCAATTAGCAGAGCCCATCAGATGCACATCAACCACCAGCTGAAAATCAGCCATTTCCATTTTGGCAAAGCTCTTGTCGCGGAGAATACCGGCATTGTTAACCAGAATATCAACACGGCCCCACTTCTCAACGGCCTGTGCCACCATGGCTTCGACTTCATCCATCTTGGCGACATTGGCACCGTTGGCAATAGCTTCACCACCAGCGGCCTCAATCATGGCCACGGTTTCCAGCGCTGCATCGCTTGAGCCGCCATCTCCGTTAACTGAACCACCCAGATCATTGACCATAACCTTGGCACCGCGAGCGGCTAATGCCAGTGCGTGGGATCGGCCCAGGCCATTGCCTGATCCCGTTACTATAGCTACCTGTCCGTCATAGCGAATAGTCATTGTGTTCTCCTGAAGTAAAACCTTGAAGGCTAGATTAACGGTACTGGCTTAGCTCACGACGAGCGATAACCATACGGTGAACTGCATCCGGGCCATCGGCAAAACGCAACGTGCGCTGAGCGCCATACCAGGTCGCCAGTGGCGTATCCTGAGACAGGCCAATACCGCCGTACATCTGCATAGCCTCATCGATAATTTTTAGCGCCATAGTCGGTGCCGCTACCTTAATCATTGAGATAAAGGGCTGGGCCGCATCTGTGCCCTCATGATCCATCAACCAAGCCGCTTTAAGGCATAGCAGGCGAGTCATTTCGATTTCGATACGGGCCTGAGCAATAATATCCACATTGCCGCCCAGCTTGGCTAGAGGGCGACCAAAGGCTTCACGAGTTAGAGAACGTTCGCACATTAATTTGAGCGCAGCTTCAGCCAATCCCAGTGAACGCATACAGTGGTGAATACGGCCCGGCCCCAAACGGCCCTGTGCCACCTCAAAACCACGGCCTTCGCCGAGAATCAAATTCTCTTTGGGCACACGTACATCTGTGAAGCGCATGTGCATATGGCCATGGGGCGCATCGTCAATATTATAGATTTCCATCGGACGCAGGTTCTTAACGCCTGGGGTATCAAAGGGCACCAGCACCTGGCTGTGCTTCGCATGACGAGGGCCACTAGGGTTAGTATTAACCATCACAATCATAATTTTACAGCGTGGGTCACCGGCACCAGAGATCCAGATTTTTTCGCCGTTAAGTACCCACTCATCGCCATCGGCCACACAGGACATGGCAATATTGGTCGCATCGGATGAGGCAACATTGGGCTCAGTCATGGCATAGGCTGAGCGAATCTCGCCGGCTAAAAGCGGCTTTAACCAGGTCTCTTTTTGCTCTTCTGTACAAAAGCGCGCTAGCACTTCCATATTGCCTGTATCTGGCGCAGCACAGTTAAACACTTCAGGGGCAAGGTGCGAGCGACCGGTCTCTTGAGCAATATAGGCATACTCAACGGTGTTCAGTCCATGCCCACCCTCGAAATGCGTGAGAAAGAAATTCCACAGGTTCTTGGCTTTCGCCTTGCTTTTAAGCCCTTCCAGAATTTCTGTCTGGCGATCAGTAAAAGTCCAGCGATCACCTTTGGATATCTCTGCATGATACTCAGGCTCCAGAGGTAAAATCTCTGTATCAATAAAATGTTTTACTTCTTCAAGTATGGGTTTGACCTTGTCGCTAATACCTAAATCCATTGTTCTTGTCCTTATTTAATTGAAAATTTATTTAATTTTGAGCTACCTAGTAACCGCTTAAAAGTGCAAAACGATCCGTATGATAGCTGTTATCTCCAAACATAATCTGTGCTGAGCGAGCACGTTTAATAAAGAAGCCAATATCATACTCATCTGTCATACCAATGCCCGCATGCATCTGAATCGCTTCATTCGTTGCTAGTTCGGCAACTTCGCAAAGCTTAGCTTTGGCAATACTGGCCAGAGCCGGCGACTTTTTATCGCCCTCGTCCATCGCTTGCAGCGCCTTTAGCACCACCGATTTACATAGTTCAACCTCGCTCCACCAATGGGCAGCGCGATGCTGCAAGGCCTGGAATGAACCAATTAAAACACCAAACTGTTTACGCTCTTTTAGATACTGGAGCGTCACATCGAAAGTCTCTTGGGCAATACCCAACAGCTCTGCTGCGAGATAAATATTGCCTGCATCCAAGGTGGCATTGAGCGCCTTAAAACCTTTGCCCTCTTCGCCAAGTAATGCGACCTCGGCCACCTCTACATTATTAAAGCTGATATTCGCATAGTTGCGCGTATCGGTCATTTCAGTGCGCTCAACCTCAACCCCTGAGGCTGTTCGATCGACAACAAACAGGCTTATGCCGTTCATATCACCTGCCTCACCTGCAGTGCGCGCCGCCACAATTAGCTTGTCAGCGGTGCTGCCATCGGCAACAAAGCGTTTGGCGCCATTAAGAACATAGCCGCCGCCCTGCTTATCTGCGGTCATACTAATCTGTGTAGGTGCATGATGAATTTTTTCATCAACAGCCAGTGCGGTGGTGATTTCACCACTGGCAATCGCGCCAAGTAGTTCTGTTTTCTGCGCTTCGCTGCCTGCTGTATTGATAGCGGTAACGCCTAGAACTGCTGTGGCAAAAAGCGGTGAAGCCGTCAATGTACGGCCGGTCTGCTCAACAATCTGACCCATACCCACATGACCAAACTCTAGGCCACCGTATTCCTCCGGAACCAAAATGGCAGCCCAGCCCATATCTGCCATCTGTCGCCATAGGTTATCTGCATAGCCCGTTTGGCTACCTGCATCGCGCTGCTTGCGCAATTCTCCCAAGGGAGCAAATTCAGCCAAAAAACCTTCGGCTGATTCTTTGAGCATTTGCTGCTCTTCGTCTAAAACTAGCGCCATAACTCTGTACCTTTAAATTCTATTAGTGCTCTCGCAACCCTTCTAGCCCAGGCCGAGGATATTTTTAGCAATCACATTCAGCTGAACTTCTGAGGTTCCGCCTTCGATTGAGTTACCTTTAGTCCTTAACCAGGTGCGCGGCAACCAGCCATTATTTGCGGCTTCACCATCCCACACCATGCCATCGCTACCTTGAATCTTAAGCAGCGTTTCAAAGCGTCGTTTATTGAGCTCAGTACCGTAATACTTCAGCATTGCCGAGGTAGCACCTACACCACTGCCGGCTTTAACTTCATCAGTTACACGCTCTGCGGTCAGCCCAAAACAGGCGCCATCAATTTCCCACTTAGCGACTTCGGCACGCAGTATTGGGTTATTCATGCGGCCCTGCTCAACACCCATTACTCGCACGGCCGTCTGGCTCAGGGTTTCAGCACCGCCATCGGTCATACCCATGCCGCCGATCATTTCACGCTCATGGGTGAGCAGATACTTGGCAATGGTCCAGCCCTGATTGACTTCACCCACCACCTGATCTTTTTCAACACGCACATCATCAAGGAAGGTTTCACAAAACGGCGAGCTACCAGAAATAAGTTTAATTGGCTTGGGGGTCACACCGGGCGTAAGCATATCGAACAGCACCAAACTGATGCCCATTTGTTTCTTGGCTTCGGAGTCAGTACGTAGCAAGCAGAACATCCAGTCGGCTTTATCACCGTAGGAGGTCCACACCTTTTGACCATTGGCGATAAAGTGATCGCCCCTATCTTCGCCCTTAGACTGTAACCCGGCCAAATCTGAACCAGCGCCAGGTTCAGAATAGCCCTGACACCAGCGAATCTCACCACGAACAATTGGCGGCAAATGCTGCTGCTTGAGCGCCTCAGAGCCAAATTTAAGCAGTGCTGGACCAATCATCCAGATACCAAAGCTATCGAGCGGCGAGCGAGCATTAAGGCGCGACATCTCTTCTCTTAATATTTTGTGCTCGGCTTTATTCAAGCCACCGCCGCCATACTCCGTTGGCCAATCTGGCGCTGTCCAACCTTTGGCGCCCATCCGCTCCATCCACTGTTGCTGCTCTTTGCTCTCAAACGTAAAGTTGCGACCACCCCAACACATGCTTTCACCGCCTTTAACCGGCTCACGCATTGATGGAGGGCAGTTTTCTTCTAGCCAGTCCCGAGTTTGTTGCCTGAAAGCTTGTAAATCACTCACATTTGTCTCCTACTGAGTCGCCTACTTAAAAAAATTACGAATCGACTATAAAGTCGAATTTTGATCGGTAAAATTGAGGAATTGAACTTACAGTATGTAATTGTATCTTTCAAGTATTGGCCAGCGAAAACTGGGTATTGAGCAAGCTTATAGGCTAGTTTGAACGGAGCGAAGTCCACCACTTTGCATCACAAGAATAACCTAGCTTCCAGGTTGTCACCGACCCAATGATAAAATAATGAGTACTCAGTCAGCCAAAAGCATTGTGCTGGCCAGCCGCCGCGTAGGTGAATTAAATGCAGATAATTTTCGCTTAGAAACCACCACCGTTGTCCTAATGGATGAAGGACAAGTAGTAATCACGGCGCTTTATCTGTCACTAGACCCCTCTATGCGTAGACGTATGAGTCAAGCCAAGTCCTACGCTGAGGCTGAAGCTATTGGCGAAGCTATGTCAGCAGAGACGGCTGGTGTCGTGATCGAATCCAAATCTGATCTCTATACTGTTGTCGGTCAAATCGCTAAATAACTTGGCTTACATGTGGTTGGCGTGGCCGGAGGAGCGGAAAAATGCACCTGTAAAAAAGATGAATTAGGCTTTGGTGCTATTTTCAACTACAAGTCAGATGATCTGGATGGTGCTTTGGTCGCTGCTTGCCCCGATGATATCCATATCTACTTTGAATCAATGGATGGTGCTCGCGCGCCTATCTGTGGCTATATGTCAAATTACAATTCCAAAGATAGTACTTAAGAGCGCACGCCATTCCTTATCTTTGGCGAGCTGGAAAATCCGCCAGCCCACAAGTTGTTATTGGTGTCCGATTTCTTTACAGACTTTGCCGAAGCTAATTCAGCACTGGTCGATTGAGTATGCAATAACCAACTAAAATATCGCGAGACTATGGTCGAAGGCCTGAAAAACACACCAGAGTATTTTAGCGGCAAGAACTTTGGTAAATTATTTGGTAAGCTCGCTGCCTGACTAATTAGGTCTAAGACCAAGGAACAAAAGGCATGAGCGAAGCACTACAGCAACTACTAAATACCCTCGCACTAGAAAAAATTGACGACAATATCTATCGCGGTCAAACGCCTCAAACCAGTAACAAAAGGGTTTTCGGCGGGCAGGTATTTGCACAGGCAATGCGTGCAGCTCAGGATACGGTTCCAGATGATCGCATAGTGCACTCGCAGCATGCGTATTTTCTGCGTCCCGGCGACCCCTCGACACCTATCACCTTTCAGGTAGACAACATCCGTGATGGTGGTTCTTTCACCACTAGAAGAGTCGTCGCCTCCCAGCGTGGCAAAGCCATTTTTAATACCGAGCTGTCTTTTCAGGTCAGCGAAAAAGGACTGAGTCATCAAGTTGATATGCCCGACTGTGTGGGCCCTGAGGGGCTTGACGATGACAATGAACGTTGGAAAAAGTTGATTGAATCCCGCAGTAGTGAATCAGTATCGGCAGCTGCATCGCGCCGCCAAACTATGCGTCCTATCGAAATACGCTCAGTAGACCCTGTAGATTTCACTAATCCCGGCAGCCGCAAACCAGAGCAACAGGCCTGGCTCAGAGCCAGTGGCTCTATTGCTGAAATGGCGGTAAAAGACGATCAGCCACTGCATCATGCGATTTTGGCCTATGCTTCGGATTTCAATTTAATGAGCACATCTATACTGCCACATGCTGTCAGTCTAATGGATTCTAAATTACAGCCCGCCTCACTGGACCACTGCATCTGGTTTCACGATAGCTTTCGTGCTGACGAATGGTTGCTGTATGTGATGGATAGCCCGCGCTCTAGTCATGCACGAGGACTTAGCCGCGGCACATTTTTCAGCCAGGATGGTCGCTTAGTAGCCAGTACTATTCAGGAGGGCTTGATACGGCTGCATGATTAACTCCTGGCCTGTATAAACGATCAAGAGTTTGATCCCACCAATACCAAAATCACCTCTGCTTTAGAGTGTAATGGCCCCACAGAGCTCTGGATTTATATCCTGTGGGGTCATCAGCAAGCGATCGAAAACTCAGAGCCAAGCAAGTAAAAGGGCAAGCCCGAAAAAGATAAAGAAATATAACGCCTCCGCCGACCTTTGCGTTAAAACGCACTAGCCATCAGCTCCTTGAACAAGCAAACCCTGCAGATAGTCTATAGCCCAATATATTTCTTCTGTTTGCTAACCACTTTTTTCAGATAATTTCGCGTTTCTCCGCGGATATGCCTATTAGTCAAAAACCAGTAAAACTCACTAACACTCATTTTATTGATTCGTGCTAAAGACTTTGTCTTATTTGCGTTTTTATCCAAGCTGCGCCAAAGATTACCGGCGCCGCCGTTATAACTGGAAATCATAGCGTACTCTAATTTCTTAGGATGCCTGATACCCGATAAATAGCGCGTACCCAAGATACGTAAATACCCCGCAGCCACTTCGATATTATTACTTGGTTTATACAGGTAGGAGGAGCTCGGTGTATGTTTGTAGCCTTTAATGATCGAGAAATAATCTCGCCCTGCAGTATTAGCCTTGATTTGCATCAGGCCCAGAGCATTTGAACCAGAACGAGCCAGTGGATTGAATGAACTCTCTGTTTCCATAATGGCCATCATCAATGAGATCGGCACATCATGTTGTTGACTTGCTGCTCGGGCATATTGGATATATTTATCACCAGCAATATCCTTATGCTTTTCAGCCATCTTGATTTTTATTTTAAAACGGCCATTTTTCTTGCGGACATTTCTGGTTAGGTGCTCAGCAAATAACGTAGCGCTCAAGGGCTGCTCAATGGGTTTTCCGCGATGATCTAAAATTTGCTTCCAGAAGAAAGGTCGATTAGTTTTTTCATTGACCAGCCCAAAGTCTCTAGCAGTTTTAGCATCGATCACCGCAGGATCAATTTGCGTTAGGACCACTTCGACTATGGATTCCTGCAAGCGCTGCACGGTAGTAGCAGTAACAATGACTAAGCCAGTGTCAAAATCAACAATGGTGTCGCTATATGCAACATCATTAAACACTAACACTGATGGCTTTATGGATGCGTGAGGGGCCTCGGCTGCATCGCCCTCATTTTGGTATTCCCACAACAGCGCAGCGACATCCTCGTCATAGGCATCGTAATCAAAAGCCATAGCCTGTTGGGTAACAACGAAGAACGGGGTAACGGCTAATAGCAGTGTAAAAAAATGACCAAGACGACTTACCATTAAGGGTCCTACACCTTATATGCGTAGTTGGGATGCTGCTCAAGCATCCCTTGTCGTATGCGTCGCATGCCTTTTACCCAGCGATCATAGTCCTCACCTTTGCGCTCCGCATAGGACTTTAACTCTGGGTGAGGAAAAATCATAAACGTCTCTTTTTCCATACCAGAAAATATGGCATCAGCCGCTTCTTCCGCAGTCATAACTTCATCTTGCCCACTAATACCCCGGCCACCTTCTGTCATAGCTGTTGCCACATACAGAGGGCAAACCACTGAGACTTTAATATTGTCATCGCCATGGGTAATAGCAAGTGATTCGGCAAAGCCAACAGCCGCAGTTTTAGTTGTGGAGTAGGCTGCGTCGCCAATTTGACAGAGCAAAGACGCTCCAGAGGCTATATTTATCAGGTAGCCACCGCCCCGCTTAATCATGCTAGGAACGACAGCACGAGCAGCAAAAACATGGGCCATAACATTTACATTCCAGCTAGTCATCCAGTGCTCATTGGGCGCAGAGGCAGCCATCCAACCTGGAGCATCACTAAATGAAACCCCAGCGTTAGAAACAAAAATATCGACTGGACCAAGCTGGTCTTCAGTCTCTTTAACGAGAGATTGTATGTCTTCCTCAATACCAACATTAGTGGATATGGCAATACCATTAATACTCGCCGCGACTTTAGCCGCCGACTCAACATCCATATCTGCCACCGCCACCTTAGCGCCAGCTGCCGCAAATTTTTCGCACATTGCGCGCCCAATACCATTAGCACCGCCAGTCACAATTACCACCTGATTATTAAGATCCACAAAAACTCCTGCTATTATTTTGAAATTATTATTTATCAAAAACGGCTTCCAGAGCCGCTCTAATACGCTCAGGGATAGCAACTGACTTATCCGTCTTGCGATCAACAAAAACATGGGTAAAGGTACCCTGAGCAGAGGTAACCTGCTCCCCTTTTTTAAATATACCTATGGCATATTCCACTGAACTATTGCCGAGGCGATTTACTCTAAACCCTGCTTCTAGTAATTCCGGGTAGGCAACTGGCGACTTATAAACGCAGTTTGATGCCACTACAAAACCAACAATCTCAGCGCTGTGGATATCCAAACCACCTTTTTCAATCAAATATTGATTGGCGATAGAATCGAAGTAACTGTAATAGACCACATTATTAACGTGGCCGTAGATATCGTTATCCATCCATCTGGTAGTGATCTCAGAAAAGTATTTGTAGCCTGAACGCTGGTCTGAAGCCGTCATAATTAAAATGCCTGCTGGTAAATGGCCAGCGCATCTTCAAAGCTGACCTCACGAGGGTTATTAATAAGTAATCGCTGCTGCTGCATAGCCTGACCGGCTAACATCGGCAGATCAGCTTTATCTATATTCATTTGTTGCAAAGTTGTCTGTAAACCAAGGTTATCAGCCAGCATCAAAAAGTGATCCGCTAACAATTCAGTTGTAGCAATCGGATCATCTGGCAATTGTTGATCAGATAAAATAATAGCGGCAAGCTGTGCATATAGACCGGACGCATGACTTGCGTTAAAGCGCAGCACATGGGCAAGTACCAGAGAATTGCTTAAACCATGGGAGATATGATAATTGCCACCCAATGGATAAGCCAAGGCGTGGACAGCGGCGACCGGAGCATTGGCAAAAGCCTGGCCCGCCAGCATTGCACCTAATAGCATCGCACTTCGCGCCTCAAGGTTATCACCCTGTTTAACCGCAGTTTCGATATTGCCCGCCAATAACCTTAGAGCTTCGCAGGCAAGCATGTCTGACAAAGGATTCTTCCTACTCTTGGTGGTAAAGGCTTCAATGGCATGAACCATCGCATCGATACCAGTGGCAGCAGTAATCACAGGAGGCAAGCCGATGGTCAGACTAGCATCGAGAATAATTTTATCGGCCAAGAGAGTGCGACTGACCACCCCGGCCTTAGTCGTCTCTCCCGTAGTGATAATTGAAACCATGGTAGCTTCTGAGCCTGTACCTGCTGTAGTTGGCACCTGTATCAATGGTAATCGGCCACCAGTAATTTGATCGACACCATAGATATCGCTCAGTGCTTGCTCACCCTTGATAAGGACTGCCAATAATTTGGCCACGTCCATGGAGCTACCACCGCCAAAACCAATCACTCCATCACAGCCGAATTCTTGAGCAATACGCACCGCATCCATCACAACAGATTCCGGTGGATCAGCGACCACATCAGAATAGATATGGCTTTCAATATTATTCTGTTTAAGGCTGTCTGCCGCGCCATCTAAAAGGCCAAATTGAATTATGCCTGGATCCGTAACAATCAGTGCTCGCTTAATACCCATGCCATTAGCCATATCCCCTAACTGATCTGATGTGCCAGGACCCAACAGTACATCCGAGACCGCGCTAAATAGAAAATTACTCATATCTGACTCTTAATGTTGTTAATTTTTTTGACGCCGAGAAAGTCCATTAATAAAAAGATTAAAATAGGCAGCAGACAATTCAGGCACTCTGGCGTCGTCGATCCATTGTGCTAGGTCGGGGCTAGCCTCAACTGCACCAGACAGCACATTCTGGGCAATATCGACATCTATTTTACGCAATGTACCATCACCGAAACCCTGCTTAATATAGGTGCCGAGTACTTTATTGTTATCTTTGGTGGCCTTTAAAATATCTTTTCTGTGTTCTTCATCTAATGAGGGCAATGCACGATAACGAATCAACGGCCCTTCTTCACTAAACTGTATATTAAAGAGGTAACGTAGGGACAGCTCAACTTTTCTAAGCCCGCTTGCTTGCTCCGAACCTGCATCATTTAATAGCAGACCCTCGACTTCAAGAGTGCGATTAAAACACTGGTATAAAAGCTCTTCTTTATTTTTTATATGGTAGTAAAAAGCACCTTTGGTGACATCGAGCGAGCTGGCAATCTCATCTAGGGAAGTGCCTTTATAGCCTTTTTGATTAAAGTAAATTGCACCCACTCGATAAAAGGCTTCGCGCTTTAAACGATTTTGAAAATCGCGATCAAAACTATCTAGTGATAAATTATTGATCTCGGGAAATTCAATATTAGTAAATTCATGGCGCTGCTCTGATAAGCCATTGACGAGAATATCCAGCACCGCCTCAATCACAGGCCCGGGATTAACAGCATGGGAGCGGTTAAGCCATACCGGAAACCACTGTGGAATAGCAAAAACTCCTGTACAGATAACCGCTGGATCGAGCTTTTCAATCACACCTTCTTCGATACCCTGCTTAACCATTTTTTCACAGAGGCCAAATATCTCTTGCCAACGCGTTTTAATATCCGCGGCATGGGCATCATTCAACGATGAGATCTCAGCGAGCATAGCAAAATGAGGTGCCACGCCGTTTAGTGCCTTAACGTATTGATCAAAATGGCCGCGCACCATGGCCACAATTTTATCCAGTCCATTAGCCTCTAATGCAGCCGCCTGCTGCGCCTGTGCCAACCACATATCACAGCTCGATACATAGCACTGATAAATTAAATCTTCTTTGGTTTTAACATAGTAGTAGACGCAGGTTTTGGTCAGCTTCATACTGCCCGCAATATCAGTCAGTGTTGTGGCACGAGAGCCCTGCCAGTTAAATAGACCAGCAGCCTCAGACAGGATCGACTGAAACTTGCGTTGGTGTTGATGCCCTTTGGAAAACGGAGACATCACTTTACTGCTAATAATTGAGTTCATTAATTCGGCTAAAACTGCTTTAGTTCAATAGTTATACTGAGCAGAAGAATAACATACTCAAGTACTAGTGCTACAGCGCGGTGACCACCATTTTTACGGCGGCAATAGCCAGCACAGCCGCAAGCAGTTTTTGTAAGGTTAGCGAGGAGGCACGATGAGCAGCAAGCTCGCCACCAAAAAGGCATCCGGCAAGAGCCGTAATAACCAACCAGCCTGCACCCATAGGCCAAGACTGATCACTAACAATATAACCTGCCAGACCACCTATTGAATTAAGCAGAATAAAGCCGGCGGCTACCGCCGTACTCTGGCGAATCGAACACCAACCAAATATCAATAGAATAGGACTTAGAAATACGCCGCCACCAATACCGGTCAGGCCTGCGGAGAACCCCAGGATCGCGCCCACTAACAAAACCGCAATCATGGTTGGCTGCTGGGTCGACTCGGCCGCCTTGTTGATCATAAGCATGCGTGCAGCAGCTAATAGCAACATAACGCCAACCAGTAACCGATAGGCCTCAGCATCAATTTTGATTAAACCGCCAATAAAAGCCAATGGCGTAGAGGCTATGACCAGCGGCCAAAACAATTTGTATGGCATTAGTTTGTAGGGTTGAAAGCGGTATAGCAGCCACGAGGTTACAACAATATTCATTAATAATGCCGCGGGTCGCATCTCTTCTGGCAATAGGCCCCACAGCGCCATCGCTGCCAGATATCCCGAGGCACCACCATGGCCCACAGAAGAATACAGCACGGCCATAAGGCTAATAGCCATAAGCAATATAAAGGAGTATTGAAAGGCAAAAATTGTTTCGAGAACCACAGGCATTAGCCTCCGGTCATATTCATAAAGCGCACAATATCGACTTGCTCAGGGTCAAAGTAATGGCGTTCAGGCTTGTTGGCGATAGCTGCCACAATTTTACTTTTTAACAATGCCGTATCACCCGGGTGGGCACGCACTATCTCACGTAAATCTAAGCTGTGTTCATTACCCAAACAGAGCAGTAAGCGACCCTCTGCTGTCATTCGCACCCGATTGCAGGACTCACAGAAGTTATTCGACATGGGTGAGATAAAGCCAATTTTGGACTGACTATTGGCCACTGAAACATACCGCGATGGTCCACCGGTGGTTTCTGCACTATCGACTAGCGTAAATTCTGACTCCAGCTGCTGGCGGATTTGGCTACTGGTAATCTGAGTATTAATACGCTTATGAGAGGAGATTTCACCCAGCGGCATTTCTTCAATAAATGAAATATCCATACCTCGATCGACAGCAAAGCGCGCTAGATCAAGCACCTCGTCATCATTAAAACCGGCGAGAATAACTGCATTTAATTTAATTTTCTTAAACTGCGCAGCACCAGCGGCATCGATACCCGCCAGGACCTGATCCAGGTCACCGACACGAGTAAGCTCTCTAAAACGATCCGGCTTTAGGCTATCGACACTGATATTGATCCGTGACATACCCGCATCTTTTAGAGGCTGCGCCATCTTGGGTAGATACACGCCATTGGTGGTCATGGTGAGCTCATCAAGACCCGGCAATGCGGCTATTGAGCCAACTAGTTTGAGAATATCCCGCCTGATAAGCGGCTCACCGCCCGTTAAACGGATTTTGCGCACACCCAATTCCACAAACGCGGCAGCCGAATCGCGGAGCTCTTCAAGGCTTAATATCTGCTGCCTGGGCAGAAAGGTCATATCCTCTGCCATGCAGTAGGTACAGCGAAAATTGCAGCGATCTGTCACCGACAGACGCAGGTAATCGACGGTGCGACCAAAGGGGTCAATTAAGGGCGGCTTGTTTAGCAATGTATTCAATGCAGGCTCTAGGTACTATATAGGCTAATAGGCATAGGGTAGCACATCAATCAAATCGCCCACTAGAATAGATTCGCCGCTTTTTTGCCTGACAAAGACCTCACCCCAACAGGCTGATGACAAAACCCCACTGCTCTGATTGGGGTATATTTCAACACCAGCATCGGTCAGCCGACCGCGCAAATACACCTCACGGCTCTCCCCCGCTTTATCAAACTGTGCAATGGCCTTAACGGTCTTAGCCTCGGTCGCAACAACGCCTTGGGCAGCCAGTAAGAATGGCCGCGCGAGCACCATAAAGGTGGTAAACACCGAGGCTGGATTGCCCGGCAATCCTATAAAGGGCACATTTTCTACATGACCAAAGGCCAGAGGCTTACCCGGCTTAATCGCCACCTTCCAAAATTCCACCGCACCGAGTTGATCCACAGCTGACTTTACATAATCTTCTTCACCCACAGAAACGCCACCGGCGCTGATAATCACATCCCCGCGCATAGCAGCTTTTTTCAATATATGCTGAGTCGCCGCCTGACGGTCTGGTATCACACCCAGATCCACAGGGACCATACCCAATGACTTGATAAGACCTATCAATGTTGCTCGATTAGAGTTGTAGATTTGTCCCGGCTGTAGCGGCAATCCAGGCTCTACAAGCTCATCGCCTGTGGAGAATATAGCGACCTTAAATGGCTTGAATACCTCTACTGCAGTAATGCCAATGGATGACAGCAGACCCATCTCCTGCGCACGCAGTCGAGTGCCGGCCTTTACAACAATCTGACCCGCTTGAATATCCTGTCCCTGAGGCCGGACGTTAGCACCACTTTGGGCATTTTTTTCGATTGTGACCGAGCCATTGGACTCTTTACAATTTTCTTGCATAGCCACGGTATCGGCGCCAGCCGGAATCTCTCCACCAGTAAAGATGCGCGCTGCCGTTCCCACGTCCAGGGATTGAGGTGCGGTACCCGCAGGAATACGCTGGCTTACCTCTAATATGAAATTATTTGCCGCAGCATCGGCAGCGCAAAATGCGTAGCCGTCCATAGCGCTGTTAGCCGCTGGCGGCACATCAATGCTTGAGGCGATATCTGCGGCAAGCACCCGGTCAAGAGCTTCGGTCACAGGCACAGACTCAAGCCCCGCACGCCGACGCTCTTTGACCAGTGGCTGGGCCTTAGCGACCAGTTTTTTTACTGCACTAGAAACCGTTAGCATTATTGCGACTTTTTACGCACATGTTGAACAAAATTACAGGGCTGAAAAGTACTGTCTAGCTGCTCGCGAATAATGCCATTCCAGGCAGTTTTACAGGCGCCAGTAGACCCAGGCACGCAAAATACAGCAGTGTTATTCGATAGCCCGGCCAAGCAGCGAGACTGCACAGTAGAGGTGCCAATTTCATCGTAAGATAGTTGTCGAAATAGCTCGCCAAAGCCTTCGATATGCTTATCAAACAGGGGAGACAGCGCCTCTGGGGTGCTATCGCGGCCGGTAAAACCCGTGCCGCCAGTGGTAAGAATAACCTCAACCTCAGGGTCGGCAATCCAAGCAGAAACAATCGCACGCATCTGATACACATCATCAATCACCAGTTTGCGATCGGCCAGATGATGCCCCTCGACCTCCAGCGCCTGCTGTAAAAAAGCACCACTCGTATCGCTGTCCAGACTGCGGGTATCGGATACGGTTAACACCGCTATTTTTACAAATCGCCGTGGGGCGGATGGATCAGATGACACTGATGAATACTCCTTAAAAAAAATCTTATTTGGTGCCACAAATGACACATTGCTGGGTGGCTTCGGCCCCGAGGGTAAGCCATTGTCCGTTTTTACCATCATAGCGTTGAATCTGGCCGTGCTGTTGGAAATAACCCAACAATATTCTTATCACTGTAGTCGCCTGCAAACTGCCCATAGCGCCTAACACCGGCCCAACCACGCCCGAGTTACCACAGTTCATCATTGGCTCGGGAGACTCTTTATCAATAATACAGTTTAAGCACAGACTGGTTTTATGGCCAAAATCAAAGGCAACCAATTGCCCCTCCCAACTCAGAGCCGAAGCACTGACAAAGGGTATTTTCTGCTGATAACAATGAGCGTTTAGCTGTTGCCGCGCAGCAAGGTTATCCGTGCAATCCACCACCAAGGAATAATTATGGGCCAGTATTTGGCTGGTAACTTTATCAGTATAGATATTGATCTGGGTCTCTAGGTTAAGCGCATTCAGCCGCTTTTGCGCGCACTCAACTTTAGGCTTTCCGCAATCCTCTGGCGTATAAAGCACCTGACGCTGAAGGTTGGTTTGGTCCACCGTATCCCCATCACAGATTGATAGCTGGCCAATACCAGCCGCCGCCAGATACAAACTTACCGGACAACCCAGGCCGCCCATACCCACGATCAACACATGGGCGTTCAGCAGCTTCTCCTGCCCTTGCTCGCCAATATCATCCATCAACAAATGGCGACTGTAGCGCATAAACTGGCTATCAGTTAAAGACATAACAGGCGCTCCGCTTCGGCAAGATCATCTTGGGTATTAATATTAAAAAACGGGTTTATCACCTGCTCCGGCCAGTCTAGATACACCGAGTTTAGACCCTCCAATAACGGCTTAAAGCCACCGTTCTTTTTAACCAGCAGCGCCTGCTCCACCACCGGCGTGACTCGTTTATGCCACAGAGAAAAGGTTGGCTGGGCAAAGCCCTGATAACGTACACAGGCAATATCGGCATCTGTTGCGCTGATCTCTCGATAGAGTGCCGCTACCAAGTTTTCTGGGATAAAGGGCCCATCGCAAGGCGCCATCATCAGATACTGAGCGCTGGATAGCTTATCGCTAAGCAGTGCACTGTAGAGCCCCACCAATGGCCCCTTAAAACCCTCAAGATGATCGGCAATAGCGCCATCACCGCAGAGGTTCTTATCGCCATTAACCATCAGCCTATCTACCTGAGGCGTCAATTTGGTAACAGCATGTTCCAGTAATGTACGGCCCGCCAATAAAGATTGCACCTTATTGACCGAGCCCATGCGACTGGATCGACCGGCGGCCAGAATAACACCATCGACATTAATCATCGGCCGACCACCGGTCACTGGCAGTCTGATCACTGTCCTTGCTTTCGACCCAATGCTGTTGCCCATTCTGATCGACTTTCTTCCAAAACGTAGCTTTGGTTTTTAGATAATCCATCACAAACTGTGCCGCCTCAAAAGCATCAACACGATGCTGGCTGGCCACACCGACAAAGACAATCTGATCGCTGGGCAATAACTTACCCACCCGGTGAATCACGGTGACCCCAATTAGATCCCAGCGCTGTTGCGCCTGATCAACAATCTCCTGCAAAAGAGACTCAGTCATGCCCGGGTAATGCTGTAGTGTCAGGGAGTTAATCGAGGTATTTTTTTCAAGATCGCGCACCAGACCTGTAAAGGTCACCACCGCACCCATCGCAGCATCCAATTGGCGCAACAGCTGGTACTCTGCCCCCAGATCGAAATCATGATTTTGAATACGAGTGGTGGAATTCATGGTCGCTTAACCGCCAGTGACCGGTGGCAAAAACGCCAGTTCGGCGCCATCGAAAATAGGTTGATCCCAACCCACTATCATTTGATTTAATGAGATCAGCACCTGAGGCTGAGATAGCTCGGCAACTAAAGCGGGATGATCGGCCGCCAGTGCATCGCGCACAGTGGCCGGCGTTAAACCTTCGGTAGCGTCAATACTGGCAGATACACCCTCAGCAAAATCACCCAAACGGCCAAAGAATAAGAGCTTAATCACACCTGTGCCTCAGCAGACCAGTCGCCGGACTTGCCGCCAGTTTTATTAAGCAACTTGGTCTCGCCAATAATCATCCCCTTATGAATCCCTTTGCACATATCATAGACCGTTAGCGCTGCCACAGAAACCGCCGTTAAAGCCTCCATCTCAACACCGGTTTTGCCCGTGGTTTTGCACAGAGCAGTAATAACCAGAGACTGGCCCTGCAACTCAATATCCACAGTAATTTTGGACAGAGGCAATGGGTGGCAAAGGGGAATCAAATCACTACATTTTTTAGCCCCTTGAATCCCTGCTATGCGCGCCGTAGCCAGCAAATCTCCTTTGGGCAGGCTGTCGTCACCAATAGCAGCCACAATTTCTGCAGTTAGCTGAACCTGAGACTGGGCAATGGCCGTGCGCGCCGTATCCGATTTATCAGAGACATCCACCATATGGGCTTCGCCGCGGGTATTGAGATGTGTGAGTTTTGACATAGGGTTTGATGTACCAAGGTTTAGAGCTTCGTATTATGGCAAAATCTAGCGCTCTGTTACATGATTTAAACTAGTCTGGGGCTAGAGAAAAGTCGAAATTTTATCCAGAGGAAAACGCTGGATATCCGGCACCATCGCGCCCTCCTCCGGGTAACCCACCACCAGCAACAAAAATGGCCGCTCATGACTGGGGCGCTCAAGAATCTCGGTTAGAAACTTCATTGGGCTCGGGGTGTGGGCCAAAGTACCAAGGCCAGCCTGGTGCAGAGCTGTGATCAACATGCCAGTGGCGATGCCCACAGACTCAGAGGTGTAGTAATTTTTGTGCTTAACACCCTCATCGTCAATGGTGACCTTTTTAAGAAAGATAGCGATCAAGGCTGGTGCAGTTTCCAGAAAGGGTTTTTGGGCATCAGTACCCAGCGGTGCCAACGCATCCAGCCACTCATCCGAAGCGCGATTCTCATATAGCTCTCGCTCTTCTATTTCAGCCGCCTCACGAATCTTTTTCTTAATCGCTGGATCCTGCACCACCGCAAAATGCCAGGGCTGCATATTAGCGCCGCTGGGCGCAGAACCCGCTGCCAAAATCGCATTTTCCAGCACAGACTGAGGTATAGGCCGATCAGAGAAATCACGCACAGAGCGGCGTTTGGCCATTTGCTGATAAAATGCCTGTGCCGACTGTTCCATAGTTGCCTCTTCCTGAGGGGAAAAGTCTAATTGGATAAAAGCGCCTGATTTGGCCATAAGTAGAACTATTAGAATTATTAGATGGGCAGAGTAACTTAGCCAGCCAGATTAGCCAAATAGATCACCAGTGGTATATTTTGGCTTATCACCCCTAAAGCGCATAATCCGCTGGCAGAGAATAACTGTCGCAATGGCATTAGCGCCATGGACCGCAGCCACCGCGCGAACGGCTTTAACCTGGTCGATCTGCCGGGCCAGCTCCAGGTAACTACAGGTGACCTGCATCAAGCCAGTCTATACCAACTTTTGAAAATCACTTCCCACCAGAAATAATGGAAGGCCAAACTCCTGACGGTTCCCGAGCAGATATTCATCGATTTAAGTACGAACCAGTTGCAGAATATCGTCATCGCGTTCCACAAACTCTGCGTCCAGACCTTTTTGAATCCGTTTATCAGTGGTTGCTCTCATACGGCGATATCTAAAATCCAGCAGGCAGAGCTCGCCATCGAAAGAGCCGAGAATAAATTCGGCCACTTTGGTTTTGTAGAACTGGATATTGATTTGGATCACAACAGCTATACCTTAACTTGCTAATACTGTATATGATGATAATATACAGCAATGATTGATTGGACGCAGACAACTGGATTTGAATGGGACCATGGCAACTCGCGTAAAAACGAGACAAAGCATCATGTCAGTCGATCCGAGTCTGAACAAATATTTTTTAATCAGCCGATTTTGATATTGCAAGACCCCAAACACAGTCAGAGCGAGAGTCGCTACCACGCATTGGGAACAACCGACTTGGGAAGACTTCTTCATATCACCTTCACTCTGCGTCACTCAGGGGCTTCAATCAGAATTATTTCTGCACGAAATATGCACAGAAAAGAAAGGACAGCCTATGAGCAAGTTAAAAAAGACGCCTAACTTTAATAGCGTCGCAGAGGAAAGAGCATTCTGGGAGGTCAATGATTCCAGTGAATATGTTGACTGGAGCAAGGCCAAACCAGCTACCTTTGCCAACTTAAAACCATCCACCAAAACAATATCTTTGCGCCTACCTGAGGGTTTGCTTGACCGCATCAAAATCGAAGCCAATAAGCGTGACATGCCCTATCAATCCCTTATAAAAGCCTGGCTAGCTGAAGATGTTGAAGAAAGCAGAAACTACAAATGAGCTATCGGCTTATCAGTAAATAAATAGTCCTTTAGCTCTTTATCCATCCTCGGGTCTTTACGCCGAATCCACTCCAACACCATCACAGCATGTTCCTTCTCTTCATCACGGTTATGCTCAAGTATTGGCCTTAGCTCGGCATCTTTACAAGCATCAACCCGCTGGTTGTACCAATCCACTGCCTCCAACTCTTCCATTAGTGACGTGATAGCACGATGCATATTGCGGGTTGCATCGGTTAGTTCTTCAATGGGTTCGTGATAACCTTCATTAACGATAAACAGCTCCGTTAATTTGTCTAAAAACATTCCCATAAAACTGGATTTAAATACTGTATTGATATACAGTATTTTTAATCAGATCAACTATTCCTCCTGCTCCAGTTATTAGTCACCGGAGTGTCCTAGAGGAACTCTTCTAGTTTTCTTTATCTGCGAGTTAACCATTATGAATGCGCCCGCCTGGGAGCAGTAACTCCACAGGCAGACGACTTTCCATAACCGATAAAGGAGTATCAATTATGAACACAGATAATAGTAGTCAATCAAACCCCAGCCTGCCAGATCATTATGATGTGCTTATCCACCCGCTAGTCCATTTTCGCGAACCACCCTCTTTTACCAACTGCTTGGATATCTTGCATAACTGTTGCTATCTGGTGGATCTGTTTGGGTACATTGATCTGGATGGGGAGACTGAGGGCGAGCTTTCTGAGCAGGCCGCCAATGCGTTCTTTTGGCAGACTCGTACGTTGGAGAGTACTTTGCGGTATGTAAGTTTGTGTTTGCGGGATGTGCAGAACAACCAGCTAGAGCATCTAAGTAATATTAAGGATTCGCCGGTTGCGCGTGCTCTGCAAAACAATGATCCACAATTTAAAAAATCAGTTTCTACTGCACTTTTATCCTATGAAGGTATAACTAGTAAAGATATTGAGTCGTTTGTAGAGATGCTAAAAGCTTGACTGAGAAGGGGCACTACTCGTTCAGACAGCTGATCCTCAATGATATCCTTGAAGCGGCCGCTATGGAGCATATAACTTATCCCTGTTTGTGCACGAACTAGAAACTCCTTTTTTTGAAAATCAAACGACTCTGACCCCATTGATCCGTTGATCCCTGACCCCATTGATCCCCAAGTACGGTTGTGCTGCAACTTGTTATACATTGACTCGTTGAATGTGTACAGCAAGCCGCCAAAAGAAAATAACTTGGATTAATAATCCTAACGCCGTGTACGCTATTTCAATTATTTGTTGAGACAAGGACCCTGCCTCCATAAACCCCGCTGCAACAACACCAATAAAGAAGCCAGCTACAAATACCTTTACCATCAATGGGAAAGAAAGGCATAAAGCTTTATTGATAAAATTGCTTCCACTATCTCCGCCATTACATTTAAAGACGAAACCAATTCCGACAACCGTGATTCCAATAGAGCTAATAGCTTCTATAAGCATCATGGTCATATTTTCTGGTGGCGCTGTCATAGCAAGGTAGTAACTAATCATCCCCAAGAGGGTTATTGCCAAATAATAATTTTTAAAATTACGTTCCGTAACTTTATTGTTCTTTAGATCTTCAACTAAACTTCCAGTTTTCCAGAAATACATGCTTACTTCTCCTGATTAATTTGTGTATAACGCCCACCTCAACGGCAGGCAAACCTGTCCGACTCCGGGCGCTTGTTAGGAATTTTTGTCATCTGAATTTGGCTGAACCATGACCAAAGTGGTCTGATAAAGGTTCTTCACTATGATGAATAACCTCGCCTGTTTCTCGGTCTGTGACTTTTTCTTTATATTCATCTTTACAAATAATCTTTAAACAATAGACCATAAATGCGCATTGCGCGGATTAGTAAGTGCACAAAAATCATTAATGCGCATGCTGGAACGCCTGTTTTGGATCAAACAATGCGGTCAGAGTCTAGGGATTTTCGGGATCTACAGAGAGTTTACAAAGAGCTAGTGAACGGCTTACCAATGGATTCAATGACCATCAATGTCAACTCAAGATCTGCTATAAATATGGATGGCAGACCAGAGTCTGCTGTGACAGGATCAAGTACAGCGTTCCGAGTGAACCGTTATACCCGCTTGGCTTGCTGTATTTTTAGCAGGTTTTGAATTGCCATCTGAGCAATAGGCGTAAGACCCAGATCAGCATCTGATGGCTGTTTAGTAATAAGATTTTTCATCGGCGGTGACCAAAATTTTTCCAGATGCTGGGCCACCTGATCGGCTACCATCTGATCATCGCCATTGGCACTCATATTCAGCGCTATCTGGTTTATCATGTTAGCAAGGCGTTCAATTTTGGATTCTGACATTTTTTACTCTTTTACTTTTAAACTTCTGTTAGCCGATAACCATTGGTGTAAATCACATGCCGGCCTGTTCTTGAAAAGCCAACCAACGTTAAACCCGATTGCTCTGCCAACTCTATGGCTAGCGATGTGGGCGCGGATACTGCCGCTAATAACGGGATATTGGCGCTGGCGGTTTTAGCCACCATTTCATAGCTGGCCCTGCTGGTCACCAGAACAAAACCTGCTTCTTGCTCTTGCTTACTAATGGCACCCAGTAATTTGTCCAAGGCATTATGGCGGCCAACATCTTCCCGCAAAATCTGTATCTCGCCTTGTGCATTACACCAGGCCGCGCCATGCACTGCACCGGTCTGTTGCTGTAACTGTTGCTTGCCACCTAACGCTGCTATGGCTCGCTGCAAGACTTTATGGCTGACCTTTAACTCTGCACTAATGCTGTTTGGCACTGTGATGGCCTGCTCTAAAGATTCCGCACCACAGAGGCCGCAGCCGGTTCGCCCCACCAAATTGCGGCGGCGTTCTTTTAGTGCGGCAAAGGGTTCGGCAGTGATAGTTAATGCCAGTTCAATGCCTCTGTCAGTTTGAATCTCTTCGTAATCCAGCAACTGTTTCGGGGAGTTTAAAATACCTTCACTGAGGCTAAACCCCAGTGCAAAATCTTCCAAATCGTTTGGCGTTGCCATCATTACCACATGGGAGATGCCGTTATAGACCAAGGCCACGGCGACCTCCGCGGCAACCGCATCTGTGCCCTCGGTGATCTCTCCAGCATCCCAAACTGTTCGTGTTACCTTATCTGAACCACCGGTTTTCACCTTAATGACGTGCCTCTCGCAACAAACCTTGCTGCTGTTTATCAAAGGATTTTTGTCGCGCTTGCCAGTTGGAAGGCTCAGTCACTTTATTAATCTGCACTGCGGTCACTTTGTACTCTGGGCAGTTGGTGGCCCAGTCGCTATTATCTGTGGTGATCACATTGGCGCCGGATACGGGGTGGTGGAAGGTGGTGTACACAACCCCAGGCTTTACTCGCTCGGTGACATTGGCGCGCAGTACGGTGTCCCCTACGCGGCTATTAATACCGACCCAATCACCCTGATTAATACCGCGCTCTTCCGCATCATGCGGGTGGATTTCCAGCAGGTCTTCGCCGTGCCATTCGCTATTGTCGGTGCGTCTGGTTTGGGCGCCTACAT